>VMHT01107464.1_pt1 | contig 39139 bp, 23 predicted proteins | sample 4693611 | NCBI WGS metagenome assembly VMHT01 (sample SAMN12280063, study PRJNA550983) | marine metagenome | isolation source: seawater sampled from same location over 5 years 0.02-0.2 micron viral filtrate | place: USA: collected off the coast of southern California halfway between the port... ...
TACCAATATTAACACTATCGTTAAAGACTGCGTAGTGAAGAAGATAAGATACCACAGTCGTAGACTTACCAGTCTGACGAGGCATCTTACAAATATTGAATCTGTTTTCATGGAAGTTGTTAATTAACTTTTCCTGAAAATGATATGGGTGGAATTGGGTTAGACCTTCATCCAGAGAAACAATTTTAATATAATTATTTGCAAAGTAAACAGGATCTTCCTTACATTTAAGGAATTCTATAACCTGTTCTTCTGTAAATTCAATCGCGGTATTCGCCTTTTTTAAATTGGGATTACCAAGATATATTCCATGATCAGACATATTTTATCAGCAATTCCAAGCTCTTAATGACTTATTGATTCTGCTATCTGGATCATTAGCAGTTTTTTTGGAAGTCAATTTTTTCTTCATTCCTTTCATTCTAGCGCAGAATGATGCGCGACGGGGATTTCCAACCTTCTTGCTTGGTGCTTTGAGGTCAGATCCTGGATTTTCCTTTTCGTAAGACTTTCGTCCTTTCTCATTGAGTCCTCCGCTAGAGGATTTTCCTGCCTTTTTAGTCCATGCTGCTCCTTCTGTTTGGAGGAGTGGGTTTCCCGGTTCATAGTCCGATACTACGTAATTTTGAACTTTTGCGCCAGGATATACCTTATTAATCTGATTTTGAATCTCAGATCTACCAGGTACTTTTACTGTAGGGAAGAACATTTGAATAGAATAGAACTTTCCTCTCCAAGAAAGAAAAACCTTAACAATATTTCCAGTTTTTGCTGGAATGCGAGTTGCCTCAACCATTGCCTCAATATCATATGTTTCAGAACATATGCATGGATTTTGACCACATCTAGGGCAGGTAGTTGCATTCATTGGTTCGGGTTTTACAACGTCTTGAATAACTGCGAAGGTCTTACCATAAGCATCTGTGAGTTCGATGTCTTCCTTCTTAACACAGTTATTATACGTTTTACCAAACATCTTTTTGGTTCCTTTCTTTTCATATCCTTTCCAACACTTTTGTCCTGCCTCATTTACCTCAACGGCATCAATAGACTCAAGTGCTGCAATCTGGATTGGAGTAAATTCTTCATTCTTCTTGGATTTATTTCCCCAATTCTTAGCACCGACTTTGCGGCATTTGACCAGTGCTCCTGACGCATATGCACTTGGCCAAACTGAATAACGTGACTTAACCTTATGGTAACAGGCATCTTTTTCGCCTTTAGCTTCAATTACGGTTTCTTCGGTATTCACGTTAATTGCTTTCCCCTTTCTATCTGGATTTGGATCTTTGCGATTCTTGCGACGAAATGCTGCTTCCTCTTCATCTTTGGAGAGGTTACGCTTCATTTTGCTAGAACCACACTTGGGTTTTGTGGTTTGTCCTGGTTGTTTTGCGCAGGGTTTTCCTGCATATTTGCCACCCAGTTGAACCCAACCAGGCTTGCCATCACTAGACTTACTCTTACCAAACCAGTCACGCAAAGAACTATCACCACTTTTCGATTCACTTACAGAACCTCCACCATTGCCATTACCATTTCCATTGCTACCATTACCATTCTTTTTGGTTTCTGCTTCATCTTCCACAGAATGACCATTTTCTTTTCTTAAGTATCCAGCAGGACCCACCATCTTAAATCCCTTAGGGATTGGTTTACACTTTTTATCAGTGTAACAATAATATTCACCTGACGGGCACTTATGCTTTGCCATTAAATGAGATAGTTCTCTTATTATTTAGCCTTTTTGCTCTTCATTTGGCAATCCTTTCTTCAGTAGTTTTGCCAAATCAGCAGTAGATCCCACAAACAAAGCGTTATTAACTGTAGATGGACCTTTTGTTTGTTTTTCTTCTTCCACTTCTTTAAGTCTCTTTTGAAGTTCCATTAATTTGTCAGTTGCATCTGCAACACTTTTTATCAACTGACCAGCAACTTCATATGCTCTTGCTTGTTCTGTTTCTTGTGCAAGTTCAAGAATACCATTAATTGCCTCTTGACCTTTTTCTATAAGTGAATATAGATTACCTCTAGTATACTCATAATCTTTAGTTATATCTGTAGAAGACTTCTTTTCCTCAATCTTCTTGACTGGTGCAGGTTCAACTTCCGGAGTAATTATATCATCAGATACATTAAATGTTTCGTTTAGATCGTCAAATTTCTTTGTCATTTTCATGAGAATCCGCCATCAAAACCAAAGTCGTCACCAGTTGGAATGAGTATGTTATCTGCCACAGTAATTGTACCAATCTCAGAACCAGCAACATGAGATACTGGTGTTGTTCCATCCTGACCACGCCTTACTGTTAGTTTGTTGCCAGTTATCTTACTAACATATAGTGATTCGCCATTTATAATAATATTGCCACCTTTAGTGATAGACGCAACTTCTGCTACATTTATTGATGTTACAGACTCACTGATGTCTTCTGATAATGTTGTGACAACTGCACCATCATAATTTTTAATCGCTCTTGGTTCAACCGAATAAGTAACATCTCTTTCAACATTTCTACCATCTCTTGCTCCAGCAACATAACCAACAGAAACTTTTCTAATAATGTCACCACCAGCAGAACCAACTGGACCATAAAGATAAGTTTTTGCAGTAAACCTAAGTGTATAGATTAACGCTCTTCTTGTAGTAAAATCTCCTTCATAATCATCATTCATAGTGATGCTATCAAGGATCACTGGTATATCTTTCTTTTCAGAAATTTCTGATAAAAGATTTACTGTCAGATTATATGATGGTTGAAAATATGGCAAGATTTGCTCAACAATTTGGAGCATATCATCATTCAACTTGGTCATAACATTCAGTTCAAACTGCATGTTATATGGAACCGGCATGTATGCTTTCTTCTCTTCTCCACCACTTCCTAAAAGAAAAGATTGTGTGGTTGTAACTTTTCTTGTTGGATCATAATTTAATCCAGTAAACTCAAATGACATCCTAGGAAGACTCATCTGCGTTGGTTTGTTGAGATCCGCAGATTGTTCAAGTCTTGCCAAGAACTTTTGCATTGGGCCATATGCCAATGGAACTTTTACCTCACTGACAGTGCTATCATTGTCATCAGATTGCTTTACAACAATTCCGTTGAACAGTGTTCCGAAAGATATTAAAGTCTTTCTTAATATTTCGTGGTAAAAGTATTCAAACATGGTGAAAGTTTATTGTACTCTATTTAACAAAATGTATTATTATTTATGGATTGCCAAATGGATTGGACTCACTGAAGTCTAAGATAGAATCTGCTTCTAGTTCTATGGTATCATTGTCCGCATATGGATCAATAATATCATCTGTATTTACAGTTCTTACTGCCCTATTTGCTCCACTTGTAGATCCAAGTAACATTTCTCCTGCCAAGAATGTGCCGGATACTACTTTAAGTTCTAAGATATTAGTTGTAGCATCCCAAGAATTGACATACGCTGTGGTGCTACTACTTGCTCCAGTCACCACTTCATTGTATTGATATGAACCTGTGCTTCCAAATATTGGATCTGCTATTGTAATAGTTGGTACAGATGTGTACCCCAATCCAGCATTTGTAACCCTAACTTCAGTGACAATACCAACAGAGTTAATAACTGCACGTCCAGTTGCAACAACAGTAGTTCCTGAACCTGTTGGGGAACTGAATGTTACAAGAGGATCTGCATCATATCCACTACCACCAGACGTTACAGAGACAACACCAACAACACCATCACCAATAGATGTTGTTGCTGCCACACCGGCACCACCGCCGCCTACAAAGGCGATTCCTGGGGCAACAGTGTATCCAATGCCAGTATTGCGGAATTCAACGCCCTGGACCTTTGTTCCATCAACAAAACCATTACAATCTATGAGTCCGTCAATCATTGTTGCTATGCCAACTGCAGTCGTTCCTCCAGATGGTGCTGCAGAGAAAGCAACTGTTGGTATTGATGTAAAATTATTTCCTCTATTGGTCAGTTGAACAAATCTTATACCACCATTAACAATTCCAGTAATTGCAGTTGCTGTTGCTGCAGTTCCAACCATTGAAAGGGTAATGTTATATCCCTGATCAACTATGTTATCGTCTATCTCTGCAATATCTGTAGTGATTACTTCGTCTTCATATCTGAAGAGTTCACACGTTAATTGATAAACATAATTTTTTTGTAGTTGATAGAATGGTTTTTCATGCTCAACATATTTGATCTCAAATAACCTATCACCTAACGGAAAATAAATTAAATCACCTTCCTTAGGTCTAGTTGCTAATTTAACATCATCAATTTCTTTAGATAACGGTGTAATATATTCTTCAAATCTTTCTTTGGATATGGTTAAAGTCAAGTCATCCATCTCTTGAATACCAAACTTTGACATCAAGGTGCCAAGACCATTATATCCATCGTAAGTATCTACATATGCTTCTATTGGATATGCATTTTCAAATTTAGATTCAACAACTTCTTTTATAATTGTATTTGTAGTGGCATACTGACGAGGCAAATAATATACTTCCACACCATATATTTTTAGCTGCTCATTAATTAAATCCTGAACAAGATTTTGTTCGCCTTGAGAACCTTGTTGAAAAAATGGATTAAGCATGATATCAACCTATCATATCTAATGGTGGAAGTTCGTATGTATTTGACATTTTTTCCATTAGATCATCAATTTCTTTTTGTGCATCATCATATATTTGTCTACCATTAAGTTCTACTCCACCAGGAAGCTTGACACCTTGGAACTTGATTAAGTTTTGCCCCCACTGTCTTTTAATTAAAGATGTTAAGTATATTTTCAAGAATGAATCATTCCATACACGCGAATAATCATTAGGATCTAAGATTCTAAAGCAATCAATTATTATAAAATCTCCAACACTTAAAGAACCCCAATCAATATCAAGATACAATCTATCTTGTCTTTGATTGAATCTGATTTGTTTTTGAGTTGTTAAAAGAAAATCCATATCTTCAAGATATGTTTTCACCATCGCATAACTAAGAATTTCTGTAGATCCCCAATAATAAACATCATTAAGAAACATTTGGTACTTAACACTAAACATATTGTTTGTGATTGTGTTAGTACCATCAAAATGGAATATCTTAGTTACACCAATAACAGACGGTGGAACCTGTAAAAAATTGCTATTCTCTAGATATGAAAATGTTGTGGAGGCACCATTAATAGATGTTGTTGCAGTTGTAGTTGTTATTCCAGCGGTATTATCAGTTCCTGGTTTTGCCCTACCCCTATCAATATCTTCTTGTGTAACTTGATATTTTAAGAACATTTGCGAGACACCATCAAAGTGTCTTTCTTGAAAAAATTGAAGTGCATCATCTACAAGATCATCAATTTGCTCATCGGCAACATTGATTTCCAAAACTGGCGCACCCAGTTTTCTTTTACAGTAGTTAATTAATTCTTGTCTAGAAGATGGTTGCGCCATTTATCTTATACCTTATAAAGATATTTATGCTATTTTAGATAAAACTTCTTGTTGCTTCAAATAAAGTTTTGCGTAACATTTTGCGACATGTCTTACTTCTTCAATGTCAGTAAGAGCATCAAGTTCTCTTGAATGTTTTGTATATTCAAAATTTTTCGTTAAACTATTTAATTTGATATCATCAGGGTTCATTTGCAATACTCCTAAGAAGTGATTTAATTTCGTTCAAATCGTTTTTGATGGAATTCACATCTTTTTCTAAAATGTCAATTTTATTTTTTTCATTTTGTCTTATTTTTCTACTATTAATATAGGACAAATAATCAGATTGATTTGTATTAATAATAGCATTTGTTTTAGGATCTCTAAAGAGATCCTTTTCACCTTCTACTGGAATTAAATTCATATTATGCTAAAGCAATTGCTCTCAGATCTTTAAGTATTGGTGGGAATGCATGATTAGTTGAAGTAAATACAAGTTTCACTCGGAATATTTTAAATTCAGGTAAGTTATCATCGGTAAAAGTATAATCTCTAAAACTATTATAATTTTTTCTAATAGAGAAAGAATCATTTTTTACTGGAACGTTATCTGGTGATCCTGTGCTAGCAGATGTATCAATTTTTTGTCCTGAAGAATCTAAATTTGCAAAACCAGGGAATGGTGTAAAGATAGGATCTTCTTCAACATTATTTTGTAATGAATAGAATGCTCTGATATCAGCAGAATTATGTAAGGAACCCGAAATCAACAACTTAATTGCAGTGGCAGGATTTTCTATCACAATTGGAGATGAAACATATATAAATGCATTGGGATCATCTTTATATGATTTGACTCTAGCATCTGTAGTATAGTCAACTATAGGTTGATTTATTCTATTAGATGTGAGAGTCATACTTGTCTTAGCAAGATCAATACAAGGCGATAATCTATCATTCTCTGATAACATGTTGACATCCATACTGAATGACTTATTGGCAGGAAGCGCAGTAAGTCTTTCATTTTCATTTACTTCAGAAGCAACCACTCTTGATGAATCAAAATAGTTTGTAGTAACTAAAGATATTTGCTCAAATCCTTGATCTTCATAAGGTGTCTCACTACCATCTATACTTCTACCACTTACAGTTCTAACTGATGCATTAATTCCAGTCAATTTCGGTGTTACTACACCCATATTTGGTGTAACTGCATCAAAGGGAACATTATAGGTTGATTGAACCTTATTTCCACCAAATTTATTATCTGCAGCAAAGAATAATTTAGGCATACCCGTTCCTGTTGAACGGTCGGTAGTATTTGGTGTAGTTGTAGAAGTATCAATTTTTATATTGTAATGATCCAATCCAATAGAACCAGAAACTTCAGAATCGTTTAAAGAATGTGTCTTGTTGATTCTAATCAAAGAAACACCATTAAGTTCATACTTGTAAATTTCATTATCAACTGAATATGTGAATGCCTTAGTTCCAGAAATTTCTCTAGTTATTCCTGTAAGAGTATTTCCAGAAACACCCGTATACTTAATAATTTCATTAGAAATCATAGCATAACCTGGATTAGTGCTTCCAACACTTACACCTTCAAAATTTTCAAATTCAGTTCCATTAGATATCAAGATATCTGAAGTAGAAGATGAATCATAATCCTCCGTTAGCAAGGATGGTTTTATACTTGATTTTGCTCCAGAAATTATAACTTTGTTTACATCCGAATGCATTCCATGATTTCTTTGGAACACGTTGACATGTAAACCATCATCTATAACTTGAACTGGTTGTGTAACTATTACATTTCCAGAATAAGCACTATTCATGGTGGTTGAAATTCCGGAACCATTAACATAAGTAAGTGTATTTCCCGAACCAACAACAAAGTCACCCTGAACCTGATTAAGTGTAAGTTCATTTATACCAGAAAGTTGTGATACACTCAACCTTAAATTTCTTCCAAGTGATGCAATTCCTATAGATGAAGATGTTAATAAGTCGCCCACAGAATATCCAGTTCCACCATTTGAAACTGTAGCAGCAATAGCAACACCATTGCTTATAGTAATGTTTGCAGTAGCGTTTCTACCCTCTCCCTCTATATTACTCAGATTTACATTATTAAATGTAAAATTACCTAAAGATGGAGTATATCCTATTCCAGCATTGATAATTTTTAAGTCACCGGTACAAGTTCCTGCACTGCCGACTAAATTTCCAGTAGCGCCAGAACCAAGTTGAGTGATTACATTGCCATTTGTTAGATCTGGATCTTGAAGTATGGTTCCAATACCGATTTTAACAGTTCTTGAAGTAATATCAAGTGGATCACTCTTAAGAAGTTTTAGTTTCTCTGGAAGAGGTGCATTAAAGAAACTTGCAGATCCTGAAGAAACAAATTTTGCTCTATAAAGATTGAACTTAAGATCTTCATATTGACTTGGAGTCCAAGTAGAAGCGTTTTGTGATTTAAATAGTGATCCAAGTGTTGGTTGTTGTGTTACTAGAACTTGAGTGCTCTCATTGGTAACTGTTTTAACATCAAATTCTCCAAGTCTTGAAATCCATACTGTGTATTCTGTAGAATCAGAAAGTAAGACTAATGCATATTGTTTACCAGACTCAAGATATACAGGTGATTCAAATGTAATAGTTGTTGCGACTGAAGCATCTTCAGAAACATTTACATCATTAGGATAAACGAAGATATTTGAAAATGGAACTATTGTTGTAGTCGGTGTTCCAAAATTCACTTCTGAGATATAAAATTGAACTGGAAGCGTTGAATCTTTAGTTCTAAAGAATAAATCAACTTTAGTTGCAAATATACTAGAATCAACAGCTCGCACTATAAATGATTGTGCAAGTGGATCAACAAAACCCTCATCAATAACTCTAGTGTTTCTACTTACTACTGCTGTTTCAGTTATGCTAGTATCAGTAGCAGTAGCAGTAGCAGTATCGCTCAAATTAAAGCTTCTAGTCTCGTCCTTTCTTTCTTCAAACCTTACACTTGCATTTCTTAAAGAAAGAGTTGCCTCTTGTGTATTATCAATATCACCTTGAGAATAGAAAACTTGTTCAGCTGAAGTAGTTATGACTCCAGAAAGCTTAGAATTAATAGAACTATTAGTAAGTCTGAATATAGATTTACCAGTTTCCCATGAGGGATTTCCTGATATATCACTATTAGGAACTTCAAAACATCCGATAAGAACACCTTGATAATCAGTTACAAGTCTTACATTTGTTACAGTAGCTTGAGCACCACTACTTGATCCACGAATTTTCATACCAACTTTTACATGACCTTCAAAATTAGGTGTATTTTCATCTTGAAGACTGAAAGTATCAATGTTTAAAGTTGTACTTGTAGAAGAATATGTAGATGGAATTACACTTTTTCTATCATAGGGACTATTAGCATATACTACGTCCGGATTATTATATGGTCCATATTTATGATTTGAATTGGCAACTCTAGCAGCAAAAGTATTATCTTCCGCTTCAACAGTTTCACCAACTTGGAATGTTCCAGAAGTCATGCTAATTTCAATTAACTTCGGAGTGCAATATTTATTGACATCAATATCATCAAAGAAAGCATAAACTTGAGTATTTGGTTTCATCTTAGATGAAGAAAACTCAATGTTTCTAGGACGCATGAAGTGAACCAAATCTCTACTTATGATCCGATCACCCAGAGTTTGTGTATCAATATTCTCTGTTATGTGCCTTATCTCACCTCTTCTTCGTTGTGATAAGGTAGTATTTAAAGTTACACTACCGTCAACTGTAACTTCATTTGTAGTAGTTATTGTTGATGTTGATTCCTGGACAGCTAAATCTTGGAATGGAATCCCTCGTCCTGATACAAATACAGACCTATCTATGTCCCTTACAGGATCTTCAAGATCAACTACAGTTGGGTCGGATGATTCAGAACTACTATCCAATGCAACACCAAGTTCCATACTAAGGTCTTGGGTAATAGAAGTAGTTTCCCAAGATTGCCAGATAGTTGGACTTACACCTGATCTACTACCATCTGCACTTTCTGTTATGTTTGCACGCATTGCTTCTGCAACACCACGGAAGGATCCCTCCATTTGATAATCTTTAATGGCCATTTTATTGACCTGAATCCATACATCAACATCTGGTTGAAGCTTAATTTTTCCATTCCAATTCTGAACTAAGAATGGAGTAACATTTTCTACTCTGGTCGCATATGGTTGTTCTAGGAAAGATACATCTTCATAATCAAGAGTAACAACATCACCAGTCTTCTTAACACCAGTTCCAACTATATCTTCCAAGAATCTCTTGTCTTGAGTTTGATTAGAACTTCCTGTCAATCCTAACATAGAAGATGAACCCAATTCAAGAGAAATTGGAGTGGTATAATGAGATGGTCTCAATTGACCAGCTTTTAAATCAAAACTATTTTTAATACCTATAGTATTATCTTGTAACCCCACGGAAGTAAAATTATCAATAAAGAATCCAGATTTAAATCTATTTTGTCCAACATTATCCAAAATTGTCATTGAAGACGTGCTGTTTTCAATGGCGGAAAGTGAAGTATAATATTCAAGATTTTTGATCCTTCTTTCAAGTTTAGAAATATCAAGCATTTGATATCTTCTATGCTCAACAAAACTAATTTTTACTTGAGTAGTATTGTAAACATATGCAGGAACTGAAACATTTGCAATATTTAAAGCACCAGCCACTTCTTCAGGCATTCGTGGCGTCTCAGAAGGAGCACCATATTTCACTTGAAGAACGCCATCCTTCGTAAGATAAAGTCTATCAATTCTAGGAAGATAGTAACTAAAAGATACAGTTTCAGATTCATCTGATGCCAAAACGAAGGGAGAACTATGTCTTCCGCCCATGAAGGATCTTCCATCAAATTCAAATGGTGATCTTGATCCTTCTGCTACCACATAATCAGATACTCTAGGTCTAACATCAATAATATCTGTTGCTCTATGACCCTGTGTTGTGATTATTTCTCCAGAGTAATCAAAGGCATTATATGAATTGGCGGTAGTAAAATCTCCAGTATCCGAAGAATCATAGTACCCATTTGAGTAAATAATTTTAATTTTACCCTTAGGTTCTTTTCTATCTTCTAATCTTCTAATACTACCATAATCATAGTATGAAAGATTAGAACCACTGTTCAGAACAAAATCTTTTGATATATCTTTGCTTCTAGCAGTTATTGCTGATATAATTGCATTTACACCAGATTCCTTAAAAGATACAAGTTCTCCTCTTTCTAATTCAAAAGAGTTTAATTTTATTAGTGTAATATTTGCACTATCAATATTTTCTGCATATATGCACTTTGCACCAGAATTTTTACCAACAAAAACTTCACCAATAACTAAATCATCTGTTTTTGCAGTGGGACCATCCATTGACGCTAAGGTCAATGAAGTTAAAGTTGGATCAGAAGTATCCTCAGACTCAAAAATACCATAAACTGTTTGAACATCAGGAACATTTAGACAAATTCTTTCATCTTGAACTCTAGTTCCAAAAGGATAATTTCCATATTCTAGTCCATCATTAATAGTAGTTGTTCCTGTTCCAGAATAATCATACTTAGATTTATCAACAATTAAAGAATTAATTCTTTCTTTTCTTTTTATTTTCTCAGTTACATTTGATTTCCTTAAAGTTGCAATCAAACGTCCAGTTGTATTTGAACCCAAACCATTGATTGTAAGTTCATTGCCGCCAGAATTTAATGAAAATTTATCTTGAGAAAGTTCTTCAGTACTACCATCAGATCTTGTAAGGACATATCTTTCTTCATCAAACTCAAGAAAAACTTCATCTTTACCAGATGAAATTGTATTTGTAGAGTTATCAGTAATTGTTACATCATATTGTCTTCTAACGATTAAACTTGCCCCAGTTAAATCTACAGATTCTACATTTCTTTTTGGTAATGGTTGAAAAAGTGCAGAATCTAAAATAGATTTAGAATTACTTTGAAATCTCGACGATACTATTTTTAAATCACTTACATCTATATCGGAACCAGGAAGAGTTCCATCACATATTCCGGTGACAGTAGTTACTGGGGATATTTCAACAGAGTTAGTAAGTACTTCATTAACCTTAGCAAAAGATTTTGAAGTAAAGTTTGGTCTACTATATTGTAAAAGATTTCCTGTAGTAACAATTCCAGGGAAAGAAAGTGTGGCACTAGTGATAGTAGAAACTCCTGCAGAAGAACCAGTTATAGATACTGCACCAAGTTCTCCAACTTCTTTTTGAATAATATCTCCAGCAAATGTATTTGCTGTTCCGACTACACTGAATAAAGATTTTACATCAGATAGACTATGTGCAGTATATGCAGTGCCAATTCTTGTTTCGTTTGTTCCATCAAAAATTAATTTTTCGCCATTGATAAAAGTTCCACTAATTTGATATACAGTTATGCCAAGACCAGCAGATACTGAATGTTTAACAAAAGCAACAGCACCACTAGAACTTCCCTTTACCCTGGAAGGTACTGAAAGGGTAATTGGTTCGTTGATTGTTAGATCAGCATATGTTTGTAAATCAAATAAAGAAATATCCCAACGATTTAATGCTTGATTCTCAAGTTCATATGAACCTGCTTCTAATGCGAAATCATATACTCTAGCAACTCCAATCTCTTTTCCTGGCGGTGAAGTAGAAACGATACCAATCCTATCATTTCTAAGACTGATTACAGATGAAGTATTGATTCCTATTGAAGGAGAACCACTAACGTTATTAAGATTTAATGTTGATCCAAAATTAAATCCAATAGATTGATTTTTTAACGTTTTGGTACTTCTTGATTTTGGCGCATCTATAAAGGACGGTGCGATGGTTTCAATCTCATATCCTCTTACATATGCTTTTCCTGGAGAAACTTTGTAAACCATCAAATCATCTGATGGTGTATTTCCACTTGAAGTTAATTGATTTTCTGAGTAGATTCCATTATTTCCTTCACCATTATCTAAACTTTCTCTTGCATATACGTCAAATGCCTTAACATAATAATTACCAGACTCATCAAAAGTTCTCCTGGCAAGTTCATCTGAAAGAATACTGTAATCCGTAGATTCATTTATTTTTACTAATACCCCGTTTTCAACTCTTGCTAATTCAACAAAACCTGATGTATCAAAAGAATTTAAATCTTTTTTTGCTAACCTAGCACTAATTTTTAATCTATCTGCCCCAGGTGCAGCATAATTATTAAATCCGTTTGCATTGTCATTTAAATTTGGATCAATGTCGGATGTTATGATTTCTTCAATTACATCAAGACCAACTCTGTAACTTGGTTCATTTGAATATTGATCTAAAATTAAAGTTTCTTCATTTACATCTACAAAATATCCCCTAAGAAAATATACACCTTCTCCCATTCCAAAAGCACTTCCTTCCCCAGACGCACCACTTTCAATACATCTTGCAAATCCTTCATTTGCTGCTATAAAAGTTGAACCAAAAGGAATTGCTTCTTCACATACTAAATTTTCACCATCATCAAATAATGAATTTGCTAAATTGACATTTGAATCTATTAAATCAATATAAATTGTGTGATTTCCATTGTCAGATTCTGTTTCTAATAATATTTTTTTAACAACACCTACTACTCCAGAATTTTCTCCGCGAACTTTTTTACCGATTAATTCATTGATATAAAGAGATACGGGTATCCCTAAAAAGTTTTCTTCTACTTGAACATAATAAAATGGATTAATATATGACAGTGATCCTGGAATTACTTTCGCACCTTCTTTGAAGAAGTGATTCCCAACCTGTTCAACTTGATTTTGAAGAATTGACTGTAAGGTAGTTAATTCTCTAGCTTGAACAGGATATCCTGGCTTAAAAAGAACTTTATAATATTCATTATCTTTGCCACCAATTGTAGGCTCATGATAGTCATCAAAGTATGGAGATACGTTGAGATTTGTTTCTTGGGACATAATTCTTTAGAATTGCAAAATAACTTTGATATCTTCTTTTTGATTAGATGACCGTGTAATCGATGGTCTATTATCAACGTAAACTATATTTCCAGAATACTTTTTGACTTCTGGTTGGGACACACCTTTAATAAACTGTTGACCCAAATAGTATGTCCTACTATTTATTACTGTACTTATACCTGGGTTACTAACACTACCAAAAGTGCTTTGAATACCCAAGTTACTTGATCCTCCAACAATTGTTAATGAACCACCACTACCAATGTCTGAAGTGAATCTGTGCATTTCAAATCCATACTCTGGAGATGCATTTCTTGATCCATCAGTATTAAATCCAACATGGAATTTATCTTGCCAATACTTCAATACTCCTGTATTTTGATCATAAGAAACGACCCTACCAAAAGCAGTTGATCCAACACCAATTGTTTGTGTAATCTGTCCATCTGGATTAAACACAACCGAACTGTATCCAGTTCCCACAAGTTTAAGTGCATAAACGGCACTTGCTTTGTCAAGTTCTAAAATTCCACTTGCATCATAATTAACAGGACTCTGAACAATACCGACTCTTGCTATTTCATTTCCAGTTATAAAATCTGGATTTTGAGAATCATTTTCTATTCTAGAATATAATAAAACATTATATGCACCTAATTCCCTATAGATATCTGAACCATGCCCACCCTGAGGTGGAATGATAATATCAAAAGTTGGAAGAGTGGTTCCATTTGGAACACCACCGGATTCTAAGTCAAGAGTTCCAAAAGTATACCCAGAACCACCTCTAGAAATTGTTACACTTTCAACTTTTGAATCATTATTGATAATAACTGTTGCTTCAGCACCTGATCCATCACCTTTAATAGGAACTCTTGTATAAGTTCTATTAGCAGTTCCTAAACCAACTCCCCTATTTTTAATTGTTACAATTTTAATTTGACCACTAGTTGATGCATTATTTCTTACTGGTGCATCTTCACTATTTGTTTCCCATTTTTGGGGGACAGGAATATAATTAGTAGTATCAAATTTAACAAGTTCACTTGGTTTAATAGTGTACAGATATTTCCAAATATAACCATCACCACTGGTTCCCGCTTCCCTTGGTTCTAGATCAGTAAAGGTTGGTTCATCCAACGAAGGTCTTCCAGAAGGATTCTCTGGAGTTGTACCATTGTTCAGACAAATATAAACTCTGAAATCACTATTCAAAACATAGTAATTAGCAGAATATAGATCAACAGAATTAGATGGTAATGCTGGATCACTTACACTAATATCACCACGATACATGTCATAAGTAATGCCTGAAGTCCAAGTTGATTTTCTAACAACTTGTCTTACATCATTTTTTGTTATTTTTTTCAAAGCGACCATTGTATCCCAATAATCGTTCTCTTCACTGAAATTGTCAGTAGGAGATGGTGGATCTACATTCCAACCTGTATTATAATCTTTCGGGTTTGGCAGACCAACAAATGAATAATATGAATTACTTGTAGAGGCCACACCTACTACAAAATTATTTGCATTCAATATACGAAGTTGATCAGTTATAATTGCAGCCATTTTGCGGGAGTTTTTATTTATTTATTAGAAATTTTAAACGGTTTTTGTAACCATAGTGTTCCTTCTAGGGTATTTAACACCAGACACACTAGGTTTTCTATTTTTATAAGTATTATTTTGAAAAGATCCTGTCACGTCTCTTTTTTTCTTTAAGAAAATGTATCTATTAACAGTATCACTACCAAGACCTTCATATGGAGATTTTATTGGATCATTACCATAATCACCAACTTCAGATAAAGAATTTTCTTGCAGATAGTTCAATGCATCCGTTTGATTAATATTTTGTTCTGACTCTGCAAGACATGCTATTACACCACATACTTGTGGTGATGCCATACTAGTTCCACTGATAGACGCTAAGTAATAACTAGAGTTTCTGGGGTCTGCTGGTAGAGTTGATCCACTACCATATCCCTCGCTAATTGCCGATGACTGATCATAGACGGCAGAAATAATATCACTACCAGGTGCCCAGATATCTACTCTAGATCCCCAGTTACTAAATCCCGATTTATACTCTGCAGTTTTTGATCCAATGGATCCCACACAAATAACATTATCCGCAGAACCTGGACTAGATCCTCTAGTATGATAATTTGTCGATCCACTGTTAACAATAGAATTATTATAATCATTATCTGTAGATATTGCACAATTCCAATAACTATTTCCTGCTGAAGAAATTATAATAACTCCTTCGTCTAAAGCATCTTGAATATCCGCTTCAGTAGCTGTTACTCTCACTGGCATTCTATAAAGATATGAAGATGATACATTAGTTGGACATCCCCTATCATTCAAAGCAGTTCTTCTCTGTGCAGATGTCATGGAACTTAAATCTGTAGTTGTTCCCTGATAGGTTACAGAAGTTATATTGGAATAATATCTTGTTCCACTATACCCCCAACTATGATTAGTCACAGTTGGATTTCTTCTTCCAGTATTAGGATTGATTGCTTTATTCAAATGAAAATATCTTAAGTAATCCCACAATTTATAATCCCAGGTGGATACGCCAGCTAATGTGCTACTAAATGCCATATTGTAAATATTGGCATCTCTTGCCCATCCTTGAGTATTTCCACAAGCAGTTCCAGCAACGTGTGTCCCATGATTTGTATTTGGGGATGAACCAGAAGTACTATAAGTATATGTTGCGCCAGTTGAATATCCTAATGCAGAACTATACTGAAACCAATTAAATTGATTAACTCTACTTCCACCACTTCCATCAATATTGACTGCAAACTCAGGATGATCTGGATTTACATGTCCATCAACAATAACAACGTCAACATTTTTTCCGGACAATGTTGTTCTAATAGTTCTGTTTGATATTTCTGTAGTTCCGTCACTTCCCCAATTGCTTACAGTATCACCTTCAATAACTCTATAAAGTCCCCAGTTTTTATCATCATTATTTAAAGCACCTGTTGTTTTTTCAAAATCACCAGTTTGTTCCCAAAGATAATCAGGAACAAATCCTTGTTCTTCTGCAGTTAATTCACAAGCAAGCACTCTAGGATCATTCCCAACATCAACTGCTTCAGCATCAGTTAGCATATAATGAGTGTTACGACTGATTGATCTCCTATGAACTAAATCAACCGCCCTGTCAGGAATATATAGGTTTCCTCCAGGGGTTTCCATATCATCATATAATTGATCCAAATCATTACGACTTTTACAAGTTACAACGTACTCTTTTAAGTCGGACATCTATCAACCCTCCATCTTGATTACAGTCAAATCAATTGTAATATCTCTTGTTGAACTATCATTATTTGTAACTCTTGCATAGATTTTTTCGCTTGTAGTGCTATCATTATTCCAACCAATAACACCAGGAGACATTAAGAAAGTGCTAGATCCTGAAGTGGTTGATCTAACTTCTGCTATAACACCTGAACCTGGATCCGGATCTGTTAAATATGATCTTCCATTATCAGATGTTCTTGAAGCACCATCAACATATAAAGTGATCCAGGCAGGGTGATTAATTGCAACTTTTAGAAGACCATATGACTTAAATCCATCAAAGAACATAATCGTAGAAGATCCTGCACCAACATTACCAGTTGATTTGGAAATAACTGTTCTTTGTCCAACAGGAATGTTGTTCTCTGGTGATATAAAGATAGTTCCAGACATCCCAACATGGGAAGTACATTGATAATGAAGTTTATTAGGGGCATTCATTGGAACTTGGAACGTTATAGTTCCATTACTTGCTCCATTATTAGTGACTCCTACATTATATGCTTGCCCACTAGTATTTTGATATTCGTGCTGAATCCTAAATGGATGTGATCCTCCAGAATTATTTACAAATGCATATGTTCCTCCTCTTTGGAGGAATATTGTTGGATCATTAGTTGTATCAGCAGTTATACCAATTCCAGCAAAGGTATAATGACTTGAACCACTTGCACCTAAAGTCCAAGTGACGGTGCTGCTTGCTGTTCCAATTCCTGTCAGAGCAGAACCATCAATGGCAGGCAGAGCACCAGTCAGATTTGGTGCTGGTATAGTACCAGAACCAGTTATATTAAACCCGTTAAGATCTAAGTTTCCACCAAGTTGTGGTGTGGTGTCTTCATCAAGATTATTAATTCCTCCTCCACCACCACCAGATGCAGTAACAGTTACAATACCAGCAGAAATCGCTGTTACATCCAAGTTTGTTCCGAAATTAATAGTTCCAGCTGTTCCTACAACTGAACCATCATGCTGTACAACAATACCAGAACCAGATGCGGTAATTCCTGTCAATCCCGAACCATCACCGGAGAATGATGTTGCTGCACATACACCAGTAATGGTTACACCGGCACCAGTGGTTTCAAATTTCTTGGTGTTGTCGTAATAAAGATCTACACTACCATCTTTAGTAGCAATAATGAAGTCCTCACCAGGGAAACCTACTGAAGCATAACTTGATAATCTTAATGTAGGAGCACCAATACGAAACTCATTATTATTTGTCTGAAGGTAACTATTATTATCAGTACCTTTATATAAGAAAGTATTTTGTCCTGCTCCAAATCTTAATTGATTGGTGCCATTAACATGTAAAAGTCCCCCTACATCAAGATCATTAGTAATATATACTTCATTAGCAAATGTAGAAACACCAGTGACATTTAAGTTTTGTATTTCTGCAACTCCAAAAATGCTTACACCAGGATCGGTGGTTTCAAATTTTAAACCTCCTGTATGATAAAGTTTAGTATATCCAGATACAACTTCAAGACCTAAGTTTGCTGTTGCTTCACCTGATCCACCATATACGTGGAGTCCATTTCTAGCAATAATAGCTAAATCACTGGCACCTGCACCACCATTTCCAACGTGTGCAATGTATGCTTTTCGGTCAGTATTTCCATAAATCTGGAAATTATTACCAGATGCTGTAGCAAAAGTAATCGGTTGGTTTGCATCAAAATTAATACCAGCCCCAGCAGACGCACCTCTAGCAACTACACTAGAAAGAGTATCAGATTCTTGTTTTAATACCCCGGTTAAATTTTGTCCATCACCATAAAATGATCCAGCAGTTACAGAACCTCCAGTGGATACATTTGCTGCAGTTATAATACCTGATGCATTGACAGTGGTGAGAACCGTGTGTCCTGTAGTACTAAGACCTGCAACTGCACTAGTTAATTGTCCATCGACAGAAACTACGTTTCCAGTAACTCTAACATCACCATCAACATGTAGTGTTGTTGTTGCTGAACCAACTTTGCCAATTTCTAGTTGAAATCTTGGATTAGTAGTTCCGATACCTACATGAGCAGTAGTAACGATACCAACAGAATTTAAAATCCAACTAGGAGTTAGATTAGTTCCGTCTCCCAAAAAACCATATAGGTCGTCAAAGTTTGAATTAATTTTACCACCGGCCGCGCGTAAATTATCACCTGTTCCATCATTAGGGGTTGTACCAGTGCTTATCGCTACTCTTGCCATTGTAGATCGAGTTTTCTTTTATTTATTATTAACTTGTGTAGTTAATATATTTAAGTGGACTTGTGCGGTTTACATTAACTGAAGTTGTTATTCCACCAATACCCGCATTGTTGTAAATATTGTAAGAATTTAAAGTACCTGCAGTCTCTATCTTACCCCAACTATAGTTTCCAAAGAAGGATGAAGTTGTAAATCCAATACTATTAAGATTGGTTGTTGAAGAACTAAATTCAAGTGCATTGGAATCAAATGATTCAGTATCAATACTGAAATCAACACCAAATGCACCAACACCCACTTTCATAGATACTCTTCTAACAGTAGTTGCCCCAATTCCAGGAACATTAACTGCTACATCCTGAGCATTTGTAACAAAGTAAACACTGTCAATAAACTGTGTAGAAACACCGATAATACCATTAGCATTATTTAAAGACTCAAAACTAGTGCTTGCAGATCCAACATTTGAATTATAGACAATGAAGTAATCGTTTACATCAAGAGTACTAACTGTTTTTGCGAGACCTGAAATAGAAGCATCCCGTAAATATGAAGTTGTTGGTATGTGTAAATCAAGTGTCAGATCTTCACCAGTAATACCATATCCAACTATTACACCAGAATCTCCACTAAAAGTTCCAACATTCACATCTTCAGTTTTTAATGGTGGCGGTTCAATTAAAACTATTGGGGCAGTATCTGAACCTGAGACAGCATCTGGATCATATCCAGATCCTCCATCAGTAATAATAATGTTATCAACAACACCTTCTGGTGAAATTGTCGCAGTTGCATATGCTCTGTGGGTAGTGCCAAGTCCTACAGGATTTGAAATACTTACTTCAGGGGCAGTAACATATCCAAATCCACCATCTGCTACTACAATCGCATTTATCGTTCCTGCTACGGAAACTGTAGCGTCTACAACGGCTATTTCAACTTTATCATGAGAAGTAAATGTAACTTTATTTTGGAAAGATCTTAAATCACTTTCATTTTGTGGATTAAAGAATGGTTTTACATTGTCAAGATAAACAGTAGTTGAACCAATTCCAACGGAACTAATTGCATATGCGGATGGATTGATAAGTGGTTCATATTTAATTCTAGACTTACCTACAATTTCACCATCAATAATTCTATCAGATGTCTGTCTACACCATTCAATAGGTCTTAATAAAATATCATTGTTGGTAATACCTGGTCCGTTATACAAATTAGTATTGACCGAATCTGTTGTATTAATTCCAGTTACAACTCTAGCGTCTTGTCTCAATCCAATATTTTGTCCTAGTTTAGGTTCATTTTTAAGTTGTAATGTATCACCAACTTTAACAGTTTCTAAAATATCTCTGAAAGCAACATCAACATCACCAGTTCCTTTATAGAACAATACTTTAACACTATCACCAGCGTCAGGTGCTTCTGAGAATGTTAAAATACTGCCACCTTCAAAGGTATAAGATTCTCCAGGAACTTGTAAAATATCATTAATGAATACAATCAAAGTTGCCTGAACATCAATAAGAGAACCTTTTGCTGCTCTAATACTTACAAATTGATCATTTAATTTGAGTGGGAAAGACCTGGTTACACCATCAAATTGTTCACTAAAATCATCCAGATGATCTAATTTTCCAATGACCCAACCAGAGAAATTGTCTTTGTAAACTTTATCGACTGTCAATTGGAATTCTGAGTATGGTTTTGTTGTATCAGTAGGTATTCCTGTTGCACCACCAATATCAACAGTTAGTATCTCATCGACACCATAGGCATACCCAGTATTTTTAATACTGAAATCTACTACACTTGATCCTTGACCAACAACAATATCCACAGTTGAATTTCTTCCTACACCCTGAATAGAAGAAGAACTGTATACTAATGGAATATTAGTATAAGAAATAGGATCATCAAATATAACGTCCAGTGGTTTGTTAATCTTGCCACATCTTGCATAGAAATGCTCTCTTGTAGATATTCCGCTATTAATTTCAAAAGAAGTATCATCAATAACTCTTATGACTACAGTACCATCTACTGCTGGATCATTTCCACTTGCAGAATTATTTTTTGATCTTGGTGCAAGAATAGCGGGTTGTGATGTTCCTCCTGATTGATAGAAAGTTGGAACAGTAGAAACACCCGCATTAATTACAAATTTTGTAGAACTAATAACATTAAGAACTTCGGAACCACAGTAAGCAGGATCTGTAACTCTTGGATATACGTGAGTAGATCCACCGTTATCTAAATTACAAGTAAATCCTAGACCAGTCAAAATAACATCACTATTTTTTCCTGTAGTTGAAAGATTGTGTGCAGATGCAGTGGTAACTGTCATTATTCCAGACACATTGTCATAAATTGCATTAGAAACATTTACTGCTTCAGTTCCACTATAATTACAAGTGAATGCAATTCCCGATACAATAACTTCATCTCCAGCAAGTAAATCGTGATTAGAAGAAGTTGTAATGGTAGTAACACCAGTTGTATTGTTATACTTTACATTTGATACGTCTTTTGGTGCGTAGAAAACTCTATCTGTAGTAATCGCAACGGAATTTACATTACCATCTACTATTGAAGCTATGCCAACTGGAATAATAGTTGTACTAATAGGATCTGGTATTTGTATACCAATAGAAACTGTTTGAATTCCTGCCCTATACCCAGAACCACTATTACCAATACCTATTGCACTGATTGTACCAGCAGCAGAAACTATCGCTGTTCCACCAGCAGAAACTAATGGTTGGAAACCAAATCCTTGGGTTGATGCAACAGAAACAATTACACCACCTACAGGAATATTTGCATTGTTAACATCATATGTTACTGATGTAGCAGTTCCTGTAAATGATATGCTAGATATTCCTGCATTATCAATAAAAGTATAATCTTGTTCCTTTTCATCTTGTGATGGTGGACCTTGGAAAATTCCATTTATAAGGACAATACCAAAGTCTGTAGAAAATCCTGCTACGTCTTGTTTTTCTGCAGTGATTCTAAAATCTTTTTGAACACCATCAAATTCACCAGAAATATCATCAAAGATATAATTGTCTTCATAAGTTTCATTACTGGATCCTTGAACACCACTTCTTAAGAAAGTTCTTCCTTGGAATTTAGAATTTGTAGTAATTCCAACCCAATCTCTTTCTAATGGTGGGTTAGAATCAGAACTGACAGGATCCTTTCCGTAAGGCGCATCAACAAAGTGTACTGTACTATCTACAATGTTATAATTACCTTCGATACGAGTAACAACGTCTCCCGAGGAATGAGTTGTCAATCCCGTTCCCATCCAAGGTCTTTGAACAAGAATAGAATTAGTGCTGCCAAAACCAACAACACTGATCTTCATTATTTCATTATTAACTTGAATTAAATCTCCTCCAAAGAAAGAGGTAATCCCAGCAAATTCAATTCTAGTATCTCCACTTGAAATATTCTTAGATAGTGAAGTAGTTACGGAAGTTGCAACAATTGGCGATTGAATGTAATTGTCAATTGCTAATAATACTTTAGAATTTTGATTTCTAGCAAGGAATCTATGAGAAGTTCCAATACCAACAGAAGTAAATTCTAATGTATTTGGTCTTAGTTTTAAAGCATCTTCTGCAGTTGGCGAAAGTTTAATTTTACTCTCATTTACTTTATGAACAAAAACTGTTGTTGGGAGTTTATCAGTATTTCCAATGCCAGGAATTGATGTTGAACCAATTCCAATCGCCATTGTTGCCCCAACACCAGCATGAGTATAAACTAACTCTTCGCCACTTGTAAAGAAATGATTTGGAAGGAAAATACTATTGTCATCAATATTAATTGTACTGGTAGAATCTCCTGCAAAATATCTTAAGAAAATAGGATCTTGATTGTGGGTGAGATCAAATTGTTTTCTAACTGACTTAGAAGTTCCTTCATATAAACCATTCTCACCTGGTGTTGTTATAGTTGCGTTTGAAACATCAATTGTTTCCTTAGTAACGCCAGCTTTAACAAGACCTAATGCATTTTGGAAAACTCTTACTTCAACATCAATATTTGGATTTGCAGTATAAGTTAACTGTGTAGCATTTCCGGTTACTTTTACACCAATTTGACCCAAAGTACCATTAGTGCTTATATTTGCAAATTCAGTAAAATATGCTGTTGATCCATCATCTACAACTACTACCTCAAACATTTCATAATCATTATTAGTAGTATCCTCAACACTAACAACATAATATGCTGAAGAATGATTGCTTAGATATTCTGATACAACTGTTTCAACTGGAGAAGATGAAGATGCGATAGAAACATATCCAGATTTCACTTCTGCAGTTGTTAATACATCAGTTCCAACACCAACAGATTGGGTGCTTGCAATAGAGACTGCTATAGCATTAATCTCTAAATCTGCATTTATTGGCGAATTAAGTTTATAATCAATCATCACATTATTTCCAACGATACGTGGAATGTATGTGCCAAGACCAGCTATACCAAATGCACTAAAAATTGAGTTATCCGTTAATTGACCATATTCAATAATATCAACATTTGTTCCGTCATGAAGCAAATTAATTTCATCAAACTCATAATATGAACCATCTGTTCCGCCTATTTGAACAAGAACCTTAGATGCACGATAAGTAGATGCAATACTGACAACGTTTGTTGGTCCCGTTCCTCCTTGAGGTATTATTCCCCGATCAGACTCAATTTTTACAATATCACCCAAAGAAACATTCGTGGTGATACCAATATTATCTGCAATATTAAAAGATACTGTAGAAATATCATAATCATTAACAGTAAACTTATTTGGATAGAATCTTAACTGACCCAGAGATTCAAAAATAGAGAAATCAAAAGAACCAAGATCAATAGCAGATTCTACTCTTCCATATTGATTCAAAAAACCATAATCATTATCATGAAGAAGTGATACTGCCATCATCTGTCTTTCGCCAGTAAATCTCTTATCCCGTATAAAGGTGAAATATTTTTTAACTCTTGCAGTAGATAACAAAAACTCTTCTACAATACTGTATTTGGTCGCTCTTGGTACATGACTGAATAAATCACTAAAATCGTCAATAGTAAGAACTCTATTTCCTACAGACTCAAAATAATCAGTAAGAACTCTATTATCAAACTTGATTTCATTAGAAAATGTGCCATTTGCGATTTGTACAGAATTTTCCGATGCTAAATCAAAAGTATGTACACAATTTAAATTTCCAGTTCCAACAAGATCTACAGTTACGTCAATTGATGCATCATTGGGATTTATTATTGCAGTTCCTTGCCCATCTTCTTTTGATTCTATTAATAGATCTGAGAATTTTAAGAAACCTGTTGTATGATTAAGTGATTGTACTGGATCATTCCATGTTTGAATAGGAACTCTTGATTTTAGTGCATATGAGAACTGTTGATAATAATCATTATCGGATATTCTCTGCACACTATCATTTAACATTCCGGCGTCATAGATCCAACCTTTATTGACTTTCGTACTAGGACTTACTTTGATGTAAGAATCAAAATCAATTTTTTTAGATACTACAGCTCTTGTGCCTGAAGTTTGTCCTATTATAGTTTCACCTACTGTTAAGTCCTTGTCAGTAGAAATTTTAATGTATTCTGTTTTACTATTCCATTTATCAACTTTTCCTGAACCAGATTCAGTAAATACGTTTTCTCCCTCAATAAAATTATTCTTTTTAAGTTTTGACGTAAACAGTGGAAAATCGCCTTTTCTAATAACTCTTCCAGAAGAATCTGCTGCATCAAAAACTCCAGGCATCTCAGTTGCACCGAAGTATTCTTTCAAATTAAAAGTTATAGTAGCAACATTACTACCAAAAGCAGGATTAATCGCTGTTACTTTGAATAAATTATAATCATAATCAGAGGAATTATAACCTCTACCAGTGCTGTTTGGACCCACACTAGTATGTTCGATTAAAATATCATCTCCAACTCTAAAGGGGAAATTGTCACTGAATACCGTAGCTATTCCTATAACTACATCCTTAGTTGTATAATCTGTGGTTATTGAACTTATACCAACACCATTAGTATTATTAATAGGATATATTGCTGGTTCTACATTATACATTCCAAAAGTATTCTTCTTAATATCAACTTCAGTGCTTCCAAGTTCATACTTAAGATCAAGATCAGTAATTACTTTTCCAGTAAATCCATCGATGACAATAAGATCTGGTGCAACTAAGTAATTCTTTCCAGAAGAAGTAATTCCAATGGAATTAAAAGAAGTTAATGACTCAACCTTAACTATTTCAGGCAAATTAAGTGTTGGTGATATTGTTGGATCTGATGGATAATCAAATCCGATATTACTAAGAGTTTTCTTGGCAATTCTGCCGATTGATTTACTTTCAGATTGCAATATTGCACCTGATCCGTAATCAGATTTAATTGTTGAAATGCCAGGTATGACTTCATACTTACTTCCTTTGCTTACAATTTCAACAGAAGATATTGAACCAAAAGATGATAAAGATTTAGTATCATAAAAGATATTTGAATTTGATTTATTGTAGGAATCTTTTTCCGGATAATTGGAAAGATCAAAAGTAAATGTAGTTGAACCAATTCCAGTTATTCTATGGTTTCCACTATACCGACTATCAGTTAATGTTATTTTATTTGCAGAATGAACATCAGTATCAATTAGTATTTCCTTCTTTACTGAAGAAATAAGATCTTCATTAACATTATCTAATTTATAGAACAAAGTGTTATCAAAATCATCATTAATCTGTAAAGTTGTACTTGCAGATGTATCTACACCAACTTTTCCATCAGATTTTATAACTTCAAAAAATCTTGTTTTCCCAGTTCCATCAAACTTGTGTAGATAATTAACATCTCTATAAAAATTAAGTTCAAATGCAGAATAATTAGTATTTCCACTAGATGAAGATAATGAAGAATCTGATAAATTAAACTTAATTGTTTTATTCTTGTAAACTTTTAAGTTTGGATTAACTAATGATAACTTTCCACCAGAAGCAGAAGTCATATTCACATGATTTGGAATACTTAGATATAAATCACCTTTTGTTGCACAAAGTTTAATTTTATCTTTTGTATATACATCAACATAGTACATTTCATCACTAATTAAACCACCAACTGGAGTGGCAGATGCATAAATGACTTTTTCGCCCTTAATTAAACCATGATTTTCTACGAAAATAGAGTCTTCAAAAAGATTTACATTGGAAGCAGTGAAAGTTATCTCACCAAAAGTACATCTTCTATTTGAATCATTATATTTTACAATAACTTCTTGCTCATCTGTTGGAATATTTGACAATCTAATATTATTGCCACTTCTTAGTCCATGTGTAGAAGACGTTGATACAGTTACAACATTTTTAGAAAGTTCTCCGAGAATAGAAGAATTTAAGGTTGTAAAACTGTGATTATTTCCAGATCCAAAATCTCTAAAGAAAAGAAGTCCTGCAGCATTTCCAGTTCCAATACCAACATATTCTCCATTAGTTCCTAGACCAACTTTGACTGTTGAAATTCCAATACGATTATTGTCCAATGCAGTTGCATATAAATTTTGTGTCTGTGGGAGAGCAAAATTTATATTTCCGTTAGATACTGTTATTTCAGATCCACCATGAGTAGAATATTTAATTTTGTCGCCAGTTCTAACATTGTGCTCAGGAATATAAATCGATTGAGTGGGAACAAATACTTGTGTTGCTCCAATTCCTGGTAACGAGAAAGAAATTGTCGTACCAATACCCACTCCAGTTCCAGTTCCAACACCAACCGCCTCTGTTGGGTCAAAATATAATTCTCTGTTTAACTGGAAAGAATAATCTGTTTTAAATCCAGTATTTACTACAAATTTTCTTGGATTTTCATATAAAACCGTCGATGCTGAATATGCTGATCCAACAGTTGAATTATATTGTCTTAAAACACGGATTCTTTTTGATTTCTTATCAATATTCAATACTTTAATTTTTTCCTGAGTTCCGATTCCTAAAATATCATTTTCTTTGATATTTGGAAATTCTAATGAACCGGAAATATAAAAATATGTCGTTAAACCGGTTACAGGAACTGAATTAATTCCTAAAGTAGTGATAAAATTATCAGTTCGTATTCCAAGATTATATGATCCTTCTATTTTGGAGAATGATGTATTTAATCCTGAAATATTAGCAATATCAAAATTACTAAATTTATGTGGAAGTGTTGTAAATCCAATTACTTTACCTGAATTATTAATGTTTGCAAACTCAACATTTACAAATGAAGTTGTTCCAACACTAATAGTGTTTACTGATTTGCCAAATACTCTTGATACTCTTGCAAATGCATTTTCGCCGCCAGATCCACCATTATCAAATATAATTGAATCCAAAGGTCTGTAATTATTACCACCAGTAAGTATTCCAATAGAGTCAACACCACCTGTTCTAATATTATCAATGTTTACTGTTTGATCTTCAAATTCTGTTGGGTTGTAAACATATTCATAAGAACTATTGGCACCCTTTAACTCATAATTTGAAGTATTTCTAAGCCATTGAAATTTATCTAACTTATAATCTTTTTGATTTGAACTAGACTTGAAGTTAAAACTATTTGGTTCAGATTTAAAACTATTTCCAATAATATATGGAAATACAGGTCTTTTAAATCCTCTGAAAGGACCATCTGTATCAACTAATCCAGAATTAATCGTTGCAAAGTAAGCATATACCCCATTTGGATAGTCTGGTGTTACACAAAATCTTCCATTATGATTATCAAGATCTCCAGATCCTTTAAATTCATAATCTTCAATAAAAAATCCTTGTGGAAAATTAGTTAAATTAGGTCTATTTGGTTTAGAAACAGGTTCATATCCAGATTGCATAGATCTAGCAGTTCCACCTTTCGGTGTAGTATATCCATATGGACCATAGATTGGATTGCCATCATATGCCCATCCAATAATTGGAGAGTGGTCAGATGAAGGAACTTCTTCACTATTGGCAAGTTTTAAATCTCCAACTCCAAATAGATTTGAGTCATCTATAGATTTTAAAACTAAATCAGGAACATCATTAGTGCTATCTGCAGATTTTGCTGTTAAAGATTGTCTTAACTTTCTTGGTGCAAACAAATGACAATATTGCAACCCACCATCATTTCTGTCAGATAAAGATACAACACCATCATCTGGTTTAATAGTATTGAAATACTTTTGGAATAAATTAACTGTCCACTTTTGAATGTCTGCAAACATCCTAGCACCTTGACCAGATGCAATGACATCTACTGTAGTTCCAGAAGTATATCCAACTCCACCATTTTTGACTATGACCTTAACAATTTCCCCATTTTCAATTATAGGAACTAATTGAGCGTATTTTCCTTTACCGTTTATAATAAGATTTGGTGGTGAATTATATCCAGAACCACCTCTTACAATTAAAACTTCCTGAATTTGTCCTTGAGTATTAACAATGACCAATAATTGAGCATTTTTTCCACTTCTCAGGGCAAAATTAGGTTGTCTATTGTAATTAATTACTTCTTCCGAACCATATTCAGATCCATTTGCAGTCAAGTGGACTGAATCAATAGATCCTCTGAAAATTGGTTGAATTTTTGCTGAGAAATCTTGTCCTGATAAAGTGGAAATACCAATATTTCCAATAACTTTAACATTAATGGAGGGATAGTTAAATGAATGTACACCAGATCCGATAGATTTTAAATCAATATATTGATCCGAATCTAGATAAAAGGATTTACCAATAGTTCCTACACCAACTTGAGCAATCTTGAACAAATTATTATCAATCTTTTTAATTACATAACTTTCATCAGAAGTAAGACCCTCAACTGACAACCCTGAAGAAGAATATTTAACTTCATCACCTGTAGAGTAACCATGAGAATTAATATTGACAGTATCTGCCGCAGTATTGATTCCGGATACTGTTGTTGTTCTTTGTTTGTTTGTGTATCCTTCACCAGAATTACTTACAATAATATTGGAAATAATACTCTTCTTTTCAACAGATTTAAATCTTTGAATTCCTACTCCATAATCTGTTATAGCAATTGTATTAATTCCTGCAACAGAATCACCTTCTGTTTTGTGAAGTTTTACATTAAGAGCATCAATAACAGAAACATAATATTTTGCGTCAGTTGTTAATCCAGCAACACCAGTTTGACCATCAGACAAATAGATTACTTGTTCATTATCTCTAAACTTATGGAAAGTAGTAAATCCGACTGTATTTGTAAAAATATTTAATTTTGATGCATCATCAGTTACAAAAGAAGAAATATGATCAATATCAATCATATTTACTTCTGCTGTTGCATTTTTACCGTTTCCACCAGTAATGTTGATTGTGGGGGTATTTACATAGTCAAATCCTGAATCAATTATTTCTATTCTTTCTAAAGAACCAGTAACAGCACAAATACCTGTTGCTCCCACACCTAAAGAATCTTCTATACTAAGACTTGGTGGATTAATTACATCATATCCTATTCCAGAAGATGTTATGTCAATATTATCAATTTGTCCATAAAATATATTTTCAGATGACTTATGGTTTAAAATTTCTACACCATTTACAAGAATTCCAACCTTTCCTGGATTTGTTTTATGAGTTTCGCTTTTATCAACGGGTTTCTTTATTTCTCTAAAAATATTTTGTGGTTGTAAAGTTTTTCCTTGAAAATCATAATATGAAAAAGTATTAGAAGTTACTATTCCAGATACAGAAGCAAATTTATTGTTTACAATATTAGATGGACTTTTTGCTAATTTAAAACTTGTTGAATCAACTCTAGAAATATAATAAAGACCTTCATCCAAAGTATCAAATTTACTTACAGATTGTGTGAAAACATTTTCTTCATCAGTGTTAACATCAAGAATTGATTCTTTAAATGGAGAATAGTAAATTCTATCGCCTGTGTAGAATCCATGATCAGTATTTGATGTTACTGTAAATAATTCACCATTAAAATTTCCTGAGATATTAATTTTTTTATCATAAGGATCTAAAACTTGATCTCTATAAAATGGTAATGAATTTGATGCAACTAAAATATCATCATTATAATTTGTATATGTATTTTGTACATCTGCAGTATTTTCATTTAGAGTGGGATATATGGAAGAATTTACCTTACGAATAAATCTGGATATATCTAAGATTGAATCTAAATCAAGACGACTTGCAGACTGTATGACAATTGTTTTACTATCTTTAATATCTAAAACTTCACAAATGGTTGATCCGCCAGAATCATCTGTTGCTAAAAATTTGTCTCCTGCTTTAAAGTTATGTCTAACATGCAACTCTAAATCATAAATGAAACTGGCAGAATCTACCTCAACTATACTTTTTGATAGGTAATTATTTGCAATATTATCAATCCAATTACTATTCTTTATTGTTCTTCTTGAAATTCCTAAAGTTTTTATTTTTGCAGTATCATCTTTAGAAAAATAGTAAGTATCATTTAATATCTTAATTTCATCAAGAACATTTCCAATTCTTACTGTAACTTTATCTCCATTATTTCCTGAAAATCCATAAGCAAAAACATTTAATCTAACATCTGTCTTTGGTAAAATATTAGATTGTAGTCCAGTTACATTATAAAATTGGGTTACTGATTTTCCATCATAAGTTAGAAGGACCTCATCACCTGAAGAGTCCAAATATACTAATGTGCCAGATTCTGGAAATCCGACAGTAGAATCAACATCAATTGCAGATGATCCTAGAATAACTTCATTGATAATTTTAGTTTTGGGATGTGTTACAAATTCTCCATAAATTGATCCATCAAGTGTGATATCTTTATTGAAATCGCTATCAAAGCTTAATTGATAAAATATTTTTCCTCTAATTTGTAATTTTTCTACATCAGTAATAGAAGCATAAGAAGTTTTTATGCCATACTCCTTATATTCATCCTGATAAAGAGTATTATTCAAGAGATTAATCGGATCTCCGGAAATTGCTTCAACAACTATGTCTCTAGTTTTTCTATACCCAGCATCAGATGGTCTGAATAGGTAATCTTTTGGTTTTATTATATCAACATTCTCACCATAAAGTGCTCTGAAAAGAATTTTAAAAGATCTATCTGTTCCTTTAGAGGTATAAAAATCTTTGGACTGTTTGATAAAAAGATTTTGGTTTAATCCAGAAGATAATTTGCGATCAGAAAAACCAGGTAAGAATTGTTTTTTAATTTTTGTCAGAAATTCTTTTAGAAATAAAGAACTTAAATTAGTAATCGTAGCATCTGCTTTGTGACTAGAAGCGTCTGTAGACGTGAATACAAGTTCTTCGGGGTGATTGTCTTTATGATAGGATTCAACGCCACTGAAACCCCGTACACACCCCTCAAAGGTTCTATTTGTTTTACTTGTGTATGTTATTATCTCATTATCAATTTTTATGATACCATACCTATCAGGGAATCCATTAGTAAAACTACCACCAACAACAGTAATCGTCTCATCAAAACTGGTTATATCAAATAAAAGAGTGGTGCTATCTGTAGTATTAGAATTATTATCGAGTTTTATGTATTCATCAATGTTCTGAATGATATCAGAACTTCCAGATGTATATTCCTGGGAGATATAATATTGCTTTAAAAATTCAACCAGAAGTGGTGATTCTTCTGCTACAAAATCGGGTAATTGATTCTGAACAACTGATTGGATTTTAACTCTAGTTTCTGACATATTCTTAATATCTTTGTCTTAGTAGGAAGAACCACCAGAAGTGGAAGTAGTAGAACTTGATGTATATGATGTGTTAGATGTAGCGGTAGTAGTAGCAGGTGTAGAAGTAGTTGTATTACTAGTTCTAGCAGCACTAGTAATGGTCGTGTTATTACTCGAGGATACTACAATTGGACCACGAACAAGAGATCCATTAGAATAACTAGAAGAAACTGAATAACCACTTCCAGAAATATCAGATCCAGAAGATATACCATCAATTAACATATCAATCTGCATGTTACTAGTATCTAGTTGCAAATAAAGATCCTGCAATCCAATGACATCATTTGAATATGGATAAGCAGAAATTTCAATTATAGGAACACCTTTATTGAGGGCAGTAGATACAATATTAATTGGATATAACTTTATTTCTCCCTTTATATAATCAATAGTACCAACGTTTCTTTTTACGATTTTCACTTCTGTTGGTGATACAAGTTTAATAAGATTCACAATTCCATTTTCCAATCCAGAATTTGGAACATCTTGTAAGTATACTGATCCACCAATACCATTTACAGAGAATGCTGAAGATTTAATATTGTAACCTATTTTTCCACCATGAGTACCATGCCCATGATTTTTTACATGGAAACGATTACCGAAACATATTTCATATTCAGCGAAAGCATTTAATGATGCTTTCATATCTCTTCTCATTACAATATTTGTAATATTTGAAGTAATTGCAGTGTTACTGTTATCAATTAAATTTAAAAATTTACTATATTTAAATCTTGCTCCAAATTTATTTAATTCTGTAGAATTTGCATATGTATTAATATTAGATGAAAGAATAGTTTTTACTTCATCTGAAGAAGATGTTAAATTTGAATTATAGTAAACTTTTGAATCTATTTCAACATAAAGATATTTTAAATCAACAATTTCTGGACTAATTCCAGATACAGAATATTTTTTAAGTTCTCTTTTTATATTATCTTTAGTCAAGTTTGAAAGATATCTATCATTATATGGTTTAACGCTTATAAAAACTTTTCCAAATTGTGGTGGTGTTAATTCTTCCCCACCATAGGCAGAAACTGATTCTGTTTCTGGATAAACGATTGGTAAAAGTGCCTCATAATCTGCAGATGTAACTGCTCTATTTCTTGATGCAAAAATTTGTGTTGAGTATTTCTTAATCGATTCAACACTTTCAATATCACTACCCAAACTGGATGTTTCTGCCGTCGAAAGAAGAGATATTCCGGAAGTAACTATTCTACTTGATTGATCTATTAAAGTTCCATTGAAAACCAGAGAAGAGATCCCGTTTGCCATGGATCCATTAGTAACATTATAACTTACTTCAATAAAATTTGGTTCTTGTAGTTTATTTCCAAATATTCCATCACCAAATATTAATTCATACCTCTCATCTGCAGTTTCTTGAATAAAGAACACTGCGGAATCGGATTTTACATCAAATAAACTATCAGCTAACTGATAATTTCTTATTACTGAAGAATTTTGTGTTGGTCTTACTACAACTGAAAGTGTGCTGGTATCAATACCAGTATTTCCTAAAATATATCTTTGATTACTGTTAAGAGAACTTACTGTGAAATTTTCTCTAACTCTTGTTCCTTCAAAAACTGAAATATTATTAAATTCTGCGATATCATTTGCAACTGATACTGTAATATCTGCAGGAATCGTAAATGAATAATTTTCATTATTAAAATTACGCGAGGTGCATACAACACCAGACTTTAATGTGAGTTGTGTTGGTTTATTCGCAAAAGTTGATGTATCTACAAAGAAAGATACAGTTGCTCTTGAAGATTTTTTAGATCTTGGAACATACCCTATATTCCGCGCCAGAGACACCACATTCTCCCTGAGCGTGGCGGAATCAATGAATACCTCATTAGATACCATGTTGGCATTATATGAGGTAATATAGGTATTGTAAGCAAGAACATCAATTATTGATGAAAGATTAGATCCCTCAAAATCATAATCAGTAAAATTTGAATTCGATCTAAGATAATCCTTAATCGAAGTTTTAATTTGATCGAAATCTAAATTTGCGAAATTTACTAATGCCATTATCGTGTCGGTTGTAATGCAAATGCTAATTGTTGTGCTGATACATCAATGCCAACAATTTCATAGCGAATAGTTACGTTATATTCATAACTATCATAGTTTGGCAATACCTTGACTTCCAACAAATTCACTCTTGGTTCAAAATTGTTGATGGTTGTTCTGATTTCATCACGTATTGCAGAACCTGTTATCTCATCAAGGTTTTCAAACAACAATCCTGCGACCTTTGATCCCAAAATAGAGTTAAATGGTCTCTCACCTTGTTGTGTTAATACAAGATTTCTTATGGAACGAGCAATAGCAGTCTCATTCTTAATTCCAAGAAGATCATTAGACAGAGGATTAGTCTGAAATGATGAACTTAGATCTTTGAACCCTTTGCTTACCCGTTCTACAGGCATAAAAAATTACAATTCTATCTTATTTATTACCCTTTGAGGACATTATTATCGTCAACTTCCCCATCAACCTCGTATAACTCAGTTTGGACAAGATAATCGCGTTTTTTTGGTGTCTTATCATCATTTGCAATCTCACGAAGCATCCTTTGATGCTGATGATTTGCTAAATTGTCTAAAAAATCATGATCATTTGTCATTTTATCCTCGCAATGATAGTCTGTTACTAGCCTGATGGTTCCCCACATTGTTTTCATATAGGATGCATCCCGATCTACTGGAGAATTTCCCATTTGAACCTCTGATTTGCAGTGAAATCAGAACTTTTAGAGGGGTTTCTATCCCTTATTTCTATTTATTTTCTTCTTCTTTGCGCTCTTTTGCCGTTTTCCAGAAATATTCGTCCTCGCGACCCATTCCAAGACGTTCAAAACCGTTTTCAACACTATAAAATTGAGTTGAAACCTTAAAATCTGGCATTTTTGGATTTTCTGGAGTCAAACTATTGTCAAAAATACGAATTCTGTTGTTTGGATACAGTGCATACTGTCCATTTTCCAATTCAATCAGGTTTGATGACTTATGTTCGGCAGGATTTTCGCTTGTTGCATAGTCAACTACATCTGGATCTTGATGATAATTGTCTAAAGTACAAATATACGTGCCTTTTTGAATGCCAAAGTCTCTTGTATACAATTCATAGTCCATTGAACCAATAAATTGCTTCTGAACTGATACTACACCGTAGTCCATACAATTCCAAAATTGTAAATTAGGAAGGTCCATGTCAGGATCTGGTGTTTCTGGCGCAGATACAAAGGCACTGATGGGCAATTTATCATACATTGCTGCATATTCTGGTAAATACGTCTCAAAATAAAAAGCGCGTCCAGGTATCGACTTTGCCGAAACCCAAACGCCTTTAACAAATTCTCCATGTCCACTTTGATGATCAGTAAGATATTCTTTTCTTACCCAAACTTCAACTGAAGGAAGATTGCAAATAAGTGCTGCCATTACATAGTTTAACAATTACTACTATCTAGCACAGACATTAAATGAAATAGATATTCGATCTTCATCACTTTCATTTGTTTCCACATAATGGTCTAACCATGATGGAAAAATTAAAAGTGTGTCTTCACTTGAGTCTAATGACCATACTTCAGAATTTGCCTTATTCCATTCATTTGGACCTCCTACTACATACCAATAACTTGCAAGTAATTTATTTGAAGGATTTTGAAATACTAATCTACCACTATTTTCAGGTAGTCTTACATAATAAACTCCTGATACAATAGAACCAGGATGGTCATGTGGAAAATTAGAGTTTCCTTTTGAATTAATATTAATCCAAGCATTATGTAAAAAACAATTCTGTATTGATACTATCTCATGAATGTAATCTAAACAATGTTCTTCAATAGCATGTAGTAAAGGACCAAAGAATGAATCAGTATCTTTAAAAAATGAATTGGATTGCCACCCACCACGATTAGATGTTGGATGTTTACCTTGACTTGATCTACCAGTATCTAACTGTTTTCTTTTATAACATTCTTCCTTGATAATATCAGTGTCAAAATTAAGTTTATGTTCTGATACTATACAAGGAAATAATGAATTTATATTAGTCACCTACCTTGACCACGATACTTTTTCTTCTTTCCATTACGAGAGGTTGCCGAGAGAAGCGTGTGTTGGGAACTTCCCTGTCGAGTTTTCTTCGGTTTTCCGGGAATGTAACTGCCGTTTTTCATCATTGCCATGTTTTAGTTCTCCAAAGATTTTACGTTGTTTATAATGTTGTCAAATTACCCGAGTCTTTTCGTGACCCACACGAATCTTAGGGTCACACCAGATTTCAAAGCCTTCTTCTTTTGCATCAAGACAGAATGATACATCTTCACCACACATGTCCTGAACAGCACCAGATTCAAATACTTGCATCTTCGGCGCAAACCAAGGGTATTCAAGATCTTCAAATACACCCTTCTTGATCAACACCCATCCAAATCCTGTGTAGTCAACTGTAAAGGGTTTCTTACGCTTACTGATGGATTCAACAGTCTCATGATTCATCACACCACCATTACGACGGAAGTCATCTTCTTCCAACCAGTGTGCTACTGAGGTTGTGTGTCCATCTTCTGTTGCATACCATCCAGCACTGATCGGACGTTCCTCACCTTCTGCAGGAACTGCTAGATCGCACAGTTGCCAGAACTTTTCTGTGTTAAACACAATGTCGCTGTCAATCCACAGTTGATAATCATATGGAAGTTTTCCATCCCAAGGTACTTGGTTAGGACCACGAAGAACATTTGCACCCAATACTTTACAACGTGCAAAGTTGACCATAGAAGAATAATCTTGACTGATCTGAATACTCATTCCATTCTGTACCATATCAAAGCACAGTTGTACAAAGTTCTTCAGAAATGTAAAACTACATCCACGACCTGGAAGACAAAATACAATTGTCTTTCCTTTCATTCGTGCTTTGATTGCATCAATATCATACTCTGCTTCCTTCTTCTTAGGTGCAGCAGCTTTAACAGTAAATCCTTTTGCCATAGTTGAAAATCACTTTCAGTTCAATTTTAACAGTCTATCTATACCTTGTCAATATGAATGTTCATCTGTAGTATGTCGTATTAACTCTACTTCTTCATATGACAAATCCCCAATTTCATAATCAGTTTTCATTAAACCAACCATTCCTTTGAGGGTTTCCCATTTATTATTAAATTGACTTTCACTTAGATTATTATACAAACATTCATCTTTTGCATAGATGTGATAAACCTTTGTAGGTTTAATTTTTTGTACGGAATTTTTTGTCATATCTCCTAATTTGATAACGCATTATATATCAGCACTAGTGCAAACCCAACCAATACTCCAAGGGGGCGAATAAATTTACCCGGATATCTGATTAACCACCCAGCAAATACTACTTTCCAAAAAGACCAATAAGGTGATTTTTTCATGGCGAAAAATTTTTTTAGAATGATATTGAAAGGTCGAATTGTCACCTCTGTAGGTTAGGGTAGTTAACCTTTTTTATATACGGGGCACCGCTACGCCCGCCGGGCATCAACAACGAACCGCACAAATACTGCCAAATACGCATAAACTGATCATAGCATATGCGTGCCCCAGTGTCAACCACCGAAGCACACATAGTCTGCTAAATCACACAAACCGCACAGGGTCTTGTGTTATCATAGCACGCAATAGTGCTTTGCCAGGGTTACGCAATCCACCATCATTGGGTCGCGTATTATCACATCCAGCAATGATGCGTAACTGACATTCAATACCCTCAGATACGCGCTTTGGATACTCTGTCAGAAACGTGGTCAGAATCTCATTTAGATCTGCAACGTTAAGATACAGATAGACCAGATCATCTGCCTCATCTTGTGATAGTGGGACCTGACGTTTTGTGGGTTCTACATACTCACATTTCGCCCGCTTAATGGCATTCAATTTCAGATACTCAGCATTGGTGATAACCGTGCCTGCACTGATAAGTTTGTGATTGCCGCGCTTGTCAACTTTGAAGAAAGACTGTGTGACTTGGTAGGACATCAGAAACGGTGTGCTTATACTATAGGTACGCTTTAGAGGTGAGTAATAACCACCCCACGGATTACCAGCGGTCGGGTGTAGATAGGTCCTCTACATATGCTTCGCAGTGTTCCGAACCTTCCAACTGAAACAACTTGTCCCAGCTGATATTGTGCGGATCAAAATCACCAAGAACGTCCAGATCCAGGGTGATACGATAACGCGCCTTCTGTGCTTCTGTGTAGACTGCTGACATGATTGGTGCTCCGCTGGTGATGCTTTTACAGTATAGGATAAGACTGTTAGACTGTCAATGTCGGTCGTTGTATTTATCAGAAAGTCCTATCAATTTTGCGATGATCTGTCAGCAATTCCTATCAGCGGGTCGTTGACATTTCTGCGCCGACGTGATAGACTGCACGCTAAGATCACTACCCCAGAACACCTTTACAGCACCTTTGTAGATACTTTGCAGCGTATTCAGGGCACCTTTTCAGATACTTTCAACAATCCATACAAACAACACAAATACATTTAAAAAACCTTTTTTAATATAAAAAAAGCATAATCTTTATATATTTGTGCAAAAAAGGGGCAAAAACACCCCTTTCTTACAGTTACCCTCAATCCATCATGTCGCCTCCTTCAGTGTCATTATCAGTAGCGTAATCGCTCGACTCGATGACATCCAAAATGGAAAGAATCTCGTTACCATCACCAGCAAGATTCAGCAGACCAAGGGCAATTTCTTTAGACATGAAAAAATGTTAAACAGTGAGGATATGTAAGTAGTTTTAAGTCATACTCAGGACTATACAGATTCAACCAACAAGACTCATGCCATCAACAAAAGGAATGACTTCAATCTGATTAGATTTGATGTTGAAGAAGTTAAGGAACCATTCATATTGCTTCTGGAAAATATACTCACGCTTGGTTCCGCAAGTATATCCAAATTCAGAAAGAATTGCGTTCAATCTTGACTTCGTAGTTTTGGTCTGATAACCTGCATCAAACAGTGTCAGATAGTCATCACCAACTACAGCAATCTTGTGTCCATGAAGTCGAACAATAGAAGCATTTTCTTCTGCATTGAAGTGAACAGAAGTATTGTCAGATTGCCAGTCTTGACTGTTTTTGATGGCATCAATCATCTGTTCTTCAATCTTACGCATGTTTGTTTGTTTGTGAAATGAATTGGGATCGGTGGGTGTCCCTATGCTATAAGGACACTTTGAAGGTGAGTAACTTTAATAGGTTGACAGATTCAAA
>VMHT01181452.1_pt1 | contig 39097 bp, 42 predicted proteins | sample 4693611 | NCBI WGS metagenome assembly VMHT01 (sample SAMN12280063, study PRJNA550983) | marine metagenome | isolation source: seawater sampled from same location over 5 years 0.02-0.2 micron viral filtrate | place: USA: collected off the coast of southern California halfway between the port... ...
ACCCTTCAGAGTTTGCATATAACGATGGAGTGCAAGACTTGCTAATATGTTTTAAAAATAAACTAGAAAATAAAACAAAATGACAGATTTTATATACCATGCATTAGGGTTTTGTGGAGAACACTGGCATCCTAATGCAATCAATATAACCGCTATGATAATGATAGCAACACTAATTTTAAAATCAATAAAAAACAATTATGGAAAAGCTTAAACTATATTGGACACTTTACTATCCTGTATTTTTATCATTTATATCATTCCTATATTCAGTAGGCTTATGGTTTTCAGGGTATCAATTAGAAGGCATATTTGTTGGTATTTGGGTACCATCAATTTTAGCCTTAGCAATTTGTATCAGACAAAGAAGAAATGACTACTACAGAGCACTTGCAGCTAGAAAAGCTATGAGAAGAAGAAAATTTAAAAATAAAAAATAATGAATACGCCAGGAATGTTTATTGTCGGTGCTGTTATTTTTATAGTCTATATTATTGCATTGCTAAGAGCAGTTTCATGGGGTCACAAATCTCAAAGAAAGGAGATGTTAAATGACCCAGAAATGAGAAACTACTATGCAAGACATGGACAGGGAGACTTAATGGACTATGATGGTATGGGCAACTATGGAAGATTCCCATCAGCCGGTGCGCCTAAGATAAAAAGACCTAAGCCTGTAAAAAAAGCAAAGAAACCGAAAACAAAAATTAAAGAGACAGTATAACTATTAAAGAATAATATGATCGACAAAAGTATCTTAAAAGAAGCAGACGAAATCGTAAATAATAGAAGTGAAGAAAAAGACCGAGCTTACGGTCCTTTTTCAGAAGGTATGGATAGAGCTGCTTCAATCTTTAATGGCATGACAGGTTTAAAGGTAACCGGTAAAGAAATGTTTATGGCTCTTATAGCTCTTAAATTTTCAAGAGAAAGTTACAATCATAAGCGAGATAATCTGCTCGATGCTGTTGCGTATATCCAGGGCCTAGAAAATTACATCAATGAGAGCAGTATATAGAAATAGATACGGTGATTTAATTCAATTCGAGAGAATTGATGCAGATCGAATTAGAGTGACAGGCGGAAAGTTTTGTCGAGTTAGTTTTCAAGAAGACCCAGATATTTTATCCATGATCGACCCTTCAGGAGGACCAATGATAGTTGCTAAAAATTATTCAGGATTAAATGCAACTGATTTAGGGGAATTCTCAGAATGCTGGACAGGTTTAAAGGCAGAGTATATTTTAAAGGCAGCAAGCACTACTGAAGAAACTGGCGCCTATGACCTTATTATTCATCACACAAACGAAAAATGCGACATAGAACAGCATGAAGATTGTGAAAATTTAGCATAAATGAAATTAAAAGTTACTGACCCTACTAGAACTATTTGGCTACAAGAAACTAAACAAATAGTCGTAGAATTAGAAGATAAAAGAGTTTTAGGAATTAGAGTCATGGAAGATGATAACGGTTCCGAACAGTATTTTGCTTTAAAGCAGCCCGGTGAAGAAATCTATAAAAGAGACGAAGCATGGACATCTGACCGTGAAATGGAATGGGAAAGTGAAGAACTTGCAAAGGCTGTAGATAAGTTTGCGGCAACCTTATTCTTTGGAGATTCAGAAAAAGATGAGATAATAGACACAGACGAGTTAGAAGACGTTTGGTAAACAATTAAATTAAATATGAAAATAGCATTAGTATTAGCAAAAGGAGTTGAAGGCTGTGGACTCACAAGACACACAATCGAATTTTACAACTGGCTTATTAAAGAAGGCCATGATGCAACCATCTATGCCGCTATCGAAAAAAGATGGCCTCGCCATAAGATGACAGACATTGTTGCAACAGAATTCAAAAGAAAAGATATTCCAAATATCGCAAAGAAATTAGAACAAAATGACATAGTCTATTATACATCATACCCACATAAGTCAGTAGGTGATGAATTCAACGAAGACTTTATTGAACATTGTATTTACGGTCTTGAAAATCCTGTTAAAATAGGAAACTGTTTAGACCATAACACGGCTAACCTTGCTAAGAACTATAAGTATTGGGAAGTTATGAAAGCGATGGACGCTATGTTTAATTATTCTGCACGCTCTAATTTTGCAAATAAGCTAAGAGAACATGCCCCTGATACTCCATTAATTGAAATGAACCTTAATCCTTATGACTATGATGCATGGTCTAATACAGTAGTTCCGGTCGAAGACCAAGAAAAGAGAGTTACTTATTTTGGTAGGTTTGCAGGATTTAAAGACCCTTTCAGAATGTTTACTATTATGAATCTTCTAAAGGGAAATAATTTTGTAACAGAAGCAAGAGGAATTGAACGCTCTATGGGTGCTCTTCCAATGTTTTTACAAGAAGATAGAAAAACTTTAAGAGAAGATATATTTGAAGTACATGCTGTCAAGAATCCTGTAACATATCCACAAGTTGATGATAGGCTCTATATTTATGGACCTTACAATCTTGCTGAAGGAATGGGAGAACTTGGAAAATCAATGTTTGGAGCCGAGTTCTTTAATCTTCCTGAAAGATTATATGGTTCAATGATTGAATATGCAATGTGTGAGGTAATAGCAGCTGGAACTATTCCATTGTTTGATAAACACTGGGGTGAACACGTCATCCACAGGACAGAAGGAGTTCCCTTTATAGAACTAAAAGATTTCGCGATATTTGTTGATAGGGATAACGTAGAGGCTTCTATACCACAGATTATGGAGCTTGCAACAAATCATGAAAGAAGAGATGAATTTAGAAAAAATTCTCTCCGTCTCGCTAAATTACACAATGCACCTGAAGTGGTTAACACGGATTTATTTGAAGCTATGATTAAAGTTGAAAAAAGAAAAGTAGAAAAACCAGTAGAATTAAAAACAGATTCATTATTTTAAGTAAAATAATAAACGATTTAAAAATGGCAAATTCAGATAACAAATGCTCAGACTTAGAAGTCAATGATTTCTATGAAGAAGGAAACGACACACTCGGCCTAGTTTACAATAAACAGATTGAGTTACAAAAAAGACTTGGTTTTGATTTTAAAGATTGGAACTTAAAAGATATCGCTGATTTTTGGTGTGTTAACAAACATGCAATGTCAGATGAACTTAACGAAATGTTCGATGCATTAGGTGGAATTAATGATGGCATCGGCTCAGGCGCTTGGAAGTATTGGAAAACCACTAATGAAAAAGCAAAAGACATGAAAATATCCGACTTAAGCGAAGAAGATAGGCTTGAGTTATTTTATGAGTGGATTGACGGTTTACATTTTTATATGAACTTTGCCATCTCAATCGGCATGACAGCTAAAGACATTGTTAACTTGTACATGGCGAAGAATGCAGAAAACCATGACCGTCAAAACCGAGGATATTAATGATATTAGATATTGAACAAAAGGAAAAAGAAATATTTATTTCTTACTACAATACTGAAGGTGAGGTTGCCTTTAAAAGATACCCAATAAATCAATTTAAAAACTGGTACGTTTGTGACCCTAAAGATAGAGGAAAGAATACCGAATACACAAACTGGGATGGACGCTCGGTTAAGTTAGGTAATGCCAGAAGATTCAATAAATTTTCTTTAATATACTTTTTAGATAATCTACCAGAAAAAGATAAAGAAGAAATCTTTGCATATAATATGCCCAAGACATACTTCGTAGATATTGAAACAGAGATTGTAGATGGATTTCCTAAAGCAGAAGAAGCTAAATCCAGAATTTTAACATTCTCTATTATTACACCTGACAAGAAAGCAATTGTTCTTGGTTTAGAAGACCTCTCGCCTAAGCAAATTGAAAAGATTGAGAACGATACTAATGGATATTTTAAGAATTTTGACGATGAATGGGAATTCAAATATCATAAGTTCAATTCAGAATATGATATGGTATATACGTTCTTAATGAAATTCCTACCTAAGTTTCCTATGATGACAGGGTGGAACTTTATTAACTATGACTGGCAATATATTGTTAATAGGTGTAAAAGATTACAGATAGATGTTTCAGAAGCTAGTATGACCCAGGAAGTTGATAGAAATGATTCCCGACCTCTTCATATTGGAATTATAGATTACATGCAACTTTATGATAAGTATGACAGGTCAGTAAAGGTAAAAGAATCTAACGCCCTAGACTATGTGGCAGGTCAAGTTCTAAACACACAAAAAATTAAATATCAAGGTTCTCTTCAAGATTTGTATGAAGATAACTTTACTAAATATGTTTACTATAATGTAGTTGACTCCGTTTTAGTATATTATATTGACCAAAAGTTAAAGTCAATGGAAGTACTTTTAACCCTGGCTAATATTACAAAAATGCCTCTATATAAAGCATCGTCACCGGTGGCTGTAACAGAAGCGTTAATCGCTCGTAAACTCTCTGAGCAAAATAAAAGAATTGGCTCTGAACAAAGAGAAGAAGGAAAGAAGGATGGACAGTATGCCGGCGCTTTTGTAAAAGAACCTAATACAGGTTTCTATGAAGGTGTCAGTGCATTTGACTTTGCTTCTCTATATCCTTCTATCATGAGACAATTTAATATATCTCCGGATTCTTTTATAGAAATGGTTCCGAAGGATAAAATAAAAGAGAAAAGAGAAAACCCTGATATTATCATCTGCGAGAACGGAGCTTCTTACAGAAAGGAAGATTCTATGTTAAAAAAGATTCTTTCAGACCTATATTCTCAGAGAAAAGAATATAAGTCAATGTCATACGACTATTTTACAAAAGCCAATAATCTTAGAAAAAAGATTAAGTTAATAAAATAGTTGTCGGTGTGACAATAGCCCGCTAGTGTTTAAATATATAGGCTATATCAAACACCAAGGCCTACCTTTGTAAGGCCTTTTGTAGTCTAATAAAGAAAGTAAAAAAAATGGAAAAAATGGAAAACGCAAATTTAGGAACCTCACATGTTTCAACCTCGACAGATAAACAAAAAACACCTTCAATATTTAAAGAGAGAGTAGAATTCAAACCCTTTGAATATCCAATCTATTATACAGAAGGCTGGTTAAAACAAGCCCAAGCATTTTGGTTACATACTGAAATTTCAATGCAAGGCGATGTCAAAGATTGGAATGAAAATATGACCGAAGCAGAAAAAAATCTGGTAGGTAACATTCTTTTGGGGTTTGCACAAACTGAATGTGCAGTTTCCGACTATTGGACAGGTATGGTTACTCATTGGTTTCCAAAACATGAAATTAAACAAATGGCTATGATGTTCGGTTCACAAGAGACTATTCATGCAACAGCATACTCATATTTAAATGAAACGCTAGGATTGGAAGATTTCGCTGCGTTTTTACATGAACCTTCTATTGCTGACAAATTTGAATTTTTATTAGAAACACAGGCAGATTATACACATGAAGATTTACTGTACAACAATGATGCAAGAAAAGACGTTGCAAGGTCTTTAGCTATTTTTAGTGCCTTTGCTGAAGGCGTTTCACTCTATAGTTCCTTTGCCGTTTTATATTCTTTTCAAATGAGAAATCTTTTAAAGGGGATTGGACAGCAGATGAAATGGTCTGTAAGAGATGAGTCTTTGCATTCAAAAATGGGATGTCAATTATTTAGACACATGTGCGAAGAGTATCCTGACCTTAAATCATCCGTTCAATCTCAAATTGAAGAAGCTGCAAGAATTATGGTAGAAATGGAGTTAAACTTCATTGATAAGATGTTTGAGATGGGAGACCTAGAAAATTTAAAGAAAGAAGACCTTAAAGAATTTATTAAGAAAAGAGCAAATGAAAAACTTAATGAATTAGGCTATGAAAGTGTTATCGAATATGATGAAGAATCTGCCGGAGCATTAGATTGGTTTTATCACCTTACAGGTGGACATACACATACAGATTTTTTCGCTATTAGACCTACAGATTATTCGAAGGCAGGTGAAAACGAAAACTGGGATGAAGACGATTTATTTTCGTAAACAGTTTTAATAATTTTTATATAAATCTTAAATAATACTAAATGACAAAAAAGGATGCAACAAACCATGCAAGCCATCTAGGATGGGAGCTTGGAGTAGATTTCCCAATGTGGGCAAATACAGAAGTATATGTAAAAACAGTATCAAAGGGATATTTACTCGTAGGTGAAACTCCTAAGGATGCATATTGGAGAGTTTCTACTGCAGTTGCAAAAAGGCTAGATAAGCCCGAGTTAGCTAGTAAGTTTTTTGATTATATGTGGAAGGGATGGTTAAACTTAGCTACTCCCGTTTTTTCTAATACGGGAACAGAAAGAGGCCTTCCTATTTCGTGCTTCGGGATTGATGTTGCAGATTCTATCCATGACATAGGTACTAAAAATTTAGAGCTGATGTTGTTGGCTAAGCATGGAGGTGGAGTTGGTATTGGTGTAAATCAAATTAGACAAGCTGGTTCTAACATTTCACAAAACGGTACTTCAGACGGTACTGTTCCTTTCTGTAAAATATATGATTCTTCTATTTTAGCTACTAATCAAGGTTCAGTCAGACGAGGTGCAGCATCAGTTAATATAGATATTGAACATGATGATTTTTGGACATGGTTAGAAATTAGAGAACCTAAAGGAGATATAAACAGACAATGTTTAAATTTACATCAATGTGTGGTTGTTTCTGACGGTTATATGCAAAGAATAGAAGCAGGAGATAAGGAAGCTAGAAAGAGATGGTCAGCTTTACTTAGAAAAAGAAAGGCAACCGGAGAACCTTATGTAATGTATAAGGGTAATATCAATAGAGCTAATCCAGATGCATATAAACAAAATGGATTAAAGGTTTATATGACAAACATCTGTTCAGAGATTACACTACACACTGACGAGAACCATTCATTCGTATGTTGCCTATCATCTGTGAATCTTAGAAGATATGATGAATGGAAAAATACAGACTTAGTTTATACGGCAACTTGGTTTTTAGATGGAGTTCTTCAGGAATTTATTCAAAAAGCTAAATATATGAGAGGCTTTGAAAACTCAGTAAGATCGGCCGAAAAAGGAAGAGCTTTAGGTTTAGGTGTTTTAGGTTGGCATACTTATTTACAAGATAGAAACATTCCATTTGATTCTTTATCTGCTCAATTCGAAACAAGAAAGATTTTTCAACAATTAAGAACAGAAACCGAAAAGGCAAGTAGAGACTTAGCAGTGGAATATGGAGAGCCACTATGGTGCGTCGGTACAGGTATGAGAAACACTCACCTTAGGGCTATTGCACCTACTGTATCTAATTCCAAATTAGCAGGAAACGTTTCACCAGGGATTGAACCATGGGCTGCTAATGTATTCACCGAACAAACAGCTAAAGGAACGTTCATTAGAAAAAACACAGTTCTAGAACATGTTTTAGATTCTATCGGTAAAAATAATAAATCAACATGGGATAAAATATTAGCCGATGGAGGTTCAGTTCAAGGATTAGAATTTTTAGATGAGTACTGGGTGGAAGAAGGAAGCAAAGAAAAGGCTATTAAGAACAAAGCCTATGAAAAGTTAAATTCACTTGAGAAAGATAAGTATATTCCTTTAAAAGAAGTGTTCAGAACATTTAAAGAAATTAATCAAATGGAACTTGTTAAGCAAGCAGGTATTAGACAACAATATATCGACCAAGGTGTTAGTTTAAATCTAGCTTTTCCAAATCAAGCACAGCCTAAGTATATAAATCAAGTTCATTTAGAGGCTTTTAAACAAGGAATCAAAACTCTCTATTACATGAGAACTGAATCTGTTTTAAGAGGAGATATTGCTCAACATGCAATGGAAGATTGCATAGCATGTGACGGATAAAGGTGTGGTTTGAAGACCACGTCTTAGGACCGAGATAGTTCTCGGATATTAGAGGCCAGAAGTTCGCTACTTTCTGGCCTCGCTCTTAATAAAAAAACATAAAAGATATGTTATATTTAAAACTAATAGCTATAGCAGTTACTTTCTGGTTTATTATGAACAGATGGTTTAAATGGCTGGACAGATAGAATAATTCTCTGAAACAAAACCACATTTTTCAATAGAATTATTAAATATCATAAACAATTAAAGCAAATGAAAATTTCCATTAGTAAAATCGACCAAAACAATTTCATTAACTTCGTAAACAGACTTAAAGTTATTGATTCTTTTGTCTACTTTAAAATTAAAGACAGTGTAGTTCAGGCTTCAGCTTATTTACCACAGAGAGATGCAGTTAAGCATCATAGAATCGCGCTAAGCGAGGTATTTCAAGTAGAAGACGATGCTATCAAGACTGAAAAAGAATTAAAAATAGCTTTCTTCGATGCTTCTAAAATTACTGAAGCATTCAAGCAATTTGACTATGAGTCTATTCAGGGTGTTATTGAATTTGTAGAGAATGAAGAAGATTGTGTTGCTACAACATTTAAAATCTTTAACGATGACTTAGAAATTACATTATCATGTTCAGAGCCTTCATTAGGTTACAAAGACCTAACGGAATCACAAATTAAAACTATATTTGATACGGAAGCTACTGACTTTAAATTTGACTTCGACTATGGAAGCATCTCTAAGGTTAGAAATTTATTCGGTTTAGATAAAGAAGAAACGTTTTCTATAAATGCAAACGGTAAAGGTGTTGAAATGAAAGGTAAGACTTACAATATGCTTGTCACTCCTGAATTTGATGGTGAAAAAACTAAAGTAACATTGTTCAAAAAATATATTAACCTCTTAGATAAAGAAGATTATACCGCATGTGTGATGTCAAACCGTGTTGTGTTCAGGTCTTCTGATTCAGAAACACTTTTAACTATTGCAACATGTCAATCTAGCGACTAAGTATGCAATTAGAACAACTACTTGAAAGAAAAGAAGAAGAGCTTTCTAAGGATGAAATGACAGCTCTTGCCGAACACTACGAACAAATGTCGGCAAAATACACTGCCTATGAACAAGCTGTAAAGGTTACTCTTAACTCTATTTACGGTGCATTTGGTAACAAGTGGTTTCACTTCTTTAATATCGAGATTGCAGAGTCTATTACACTGCAAGGACAAGATGCTATTTTATTTTCAGAAAAAATACTAAACAAGTATTTTCAAGAATTCTGGCACAATGATAAAGAAGTACATAATCGCTTTAACATTGAAATTAAAAATAAGTTAGTTAAACCTTCCGTAGTCTATATTGATACTGATTCATGCTATGTTCAGTTTGAAGAAATGTATGAGTCTATTGATTGGCATGGTGAAAAATTACCAATTGATAAATTCATTATGGAAATGTATAACTTTAGATTGAAAGGTTATATTGTTGCTGCAATGAAAAAGTATGCCGAATCTAGAAATACAGATAACTTCTTATTTTTTGAACTTGAAACAATTGCATACAGTGGTATATGGCTAGCAAAGAAAAAGTATTTACAGAACATTGCATGGGAAGATAAATTAAAGATTGATGAAAGATACCCTCGTCTAAAGAAAATTAAAACGATAGGATTTGACACTATTCAATCTTCGACTCCGACTCTTGCAAGAAAACAACTGACAGAAGCTATAAGTCTTGTTCTTTCAGAAAAGCCAACTGCAGAACTTTTAGGAAAACTAGTTAACTTCCTAAAGAAATGTAAGAAAGAATTTAAATTGGCTAACATAGACGATATAAGCTTTAACAAAAGGACTAATAACATTCAAAAGTATATTGTAGACGACACTGTAGAATTTCAATATGGTTTAAAATGTCCTCCTAACGTTAAAGCAGCTGGATTCTATAATTATCTAATGAATAAGAATCCTAAATATAAAAACAAATATAAGATGATAGGTAACGGTGAAAAACTTAAGATTTATCATTGTAAACATAACGTCTGTGAAATGTATGCATATCAACCAGGTGAACATCCTTATGAAATAGCACCTGAAGTAGACTATGAAACACAATTTGAAAAAGCAGTTATCGATCCTTTAAACAGGGTGCTAACCGCATGTAGCTTACAGAGATTAAACAGAAACTTATTTTATTCAACCTCATTATTTTAAAAAATATGGATATAGAACAAATTAAAAAACTAGTAGAAAAGCTTCCAAACGATATGGAACTAGGAGAAGCCGTTAGAGCTGCCTATTGGAAAGTTAGGAAATTAGAGCAAGCAAAAAATCCATCTCAATTAAGTATTTTTAATGACGAAGATAGAGATGACGCAGTATTAGGTTATGATTGATATTAATAATCTAACACCCGAACAAAGAGATTTCATTCATAAGTATCAGAAGCTTCATGCTAGGCTAGAAGAACTTCAGAAACAAATGAAAGAAATTGAGTATGAATCTAAAGAACTCATTAAAGAATTAGAGGTTCTTAGAAAAAAAGAAAATAAATTATTTAACAATGGCGAAAAATAAAACATTTACATTTGACGATTTAAATACAGAATTAGCAGAGTTAAATCCACTTGGTTCAGTAATGAATCAATCTAACTTTTCAGAAGTTACTGAATGGATTCACACTGGTAATTATCACCTTAACGCATGTGTATCAGGCTCTCTTTTTAAAGGGTGGCCTAACAACAGATCGTGTTCTGTTGCAGGACCTTCAGGAACAGGTAAAACATTTTTAATGTTAAACACTGTAAGAGAAGCAATCAACATGGGTTACAACGTAATCTATTATGATTCAGAAGCGGCTGTGGATAAAGACCAGATGGAAAAATTCCAAATTGATACAACTAAAGTAAACTATCAACCCGTTAATACAGTTCAGGAATTCAGACAGTCCGTTACTACGATAACTAAGAAAATGCAAGAAGCTAAAAGAAACGGAGCAGACTTACCTAAGATTATGATGGTCTTAGATTCAGCTGGTAATTTAGCAACTGCAAAGGAAATAGATGATGCAGTTTCTGGTAATGAAAAATCAGATATGACAAGGTCAAAAATTTTAAAGTCAATCTTTAGAATTATCATGACACCTTTAGCAGATTTAAAAATTCCTTTCTTATTTACAAATCATACATATAGGACTCAAGATTTTATTAGTAGACAAGTTGCAGGCGGTGGAACAGGACCTGAGTACGCAGCATCTATTGTATTAATGCTTAACAAAGCTCAATTAAAAGACGGTGCAGAGAAGGTAGGTATTGTAGTAAACGCAAAGCCAGATAAAAATAGATTTGCAAAACCACATCCAATTAAATTTCACCTACACTTCACAGAAGGTATGAATCCTTATGTTGGGTTAGAGCATTACGTTGACTGGGATACCTGTGGAATTACAAGAGGAAATATAGTAAAAGGTGAAAAGATTCCAAAGGCAACTTCAAGAACTTGGATTTGCAAACACCTCGATACTACTGTATCTAATAAAGAATTCTTTACTTCTAAAGTTTTTACTGATGAAGTATTAAAGAAAATAGATGGTGCAATTGAACCGTTGTTCAATTACAACTCAGAAGTTGGTCAAATTGATGTTGAAGAAATGCTTTCTGCAGACTAATGGAATTAAACATCAACGTAATTAACGAGGATAAATTGCCCATCAAATATGTCTTAGGCATACAGGAAGAGCTAGAGTCTTTTCCTGACGCCTTCGATATTATGCATGTAATAATTGGTAAAGCAGTCAGACAACCTAAGAGACAAAAAGAAACATTTACTAAACACGCCTTTACGGCATATTACGCAAAAGGAAAAGAAGACAATATTGATAAAGGTTTAGAGCAAGCCGTTGGATTGGGGTTAATAGAACAAACCAACTTTAACGAAGGAAAAGAAGCTTTTAGAATTCTAATTAATCCTTTCGTTTAAAAACAATTTGCTACTTTTTAGTAGAAGAATAAAAATAAGATAATGAAATTTAGCCAAGACTTCGAAAAGATATTTTTTAAACTGTCTTTAGAAAAACCAAAGTATTTAGATAAGATTAGAAAAGGTTTCTACACCTCTGAGGACATTGACATGTTACATTACTTGGCTAATAAGTTTTATGATAAGTTTCATGAAACACCTACTGAAGACCAAATGAAGTTGCTTCTTCAGAATCCAAAGATAAAATCAAAAGTCGAACAAGACTTGGTTACAATTATATATGAAACCAGCCTAGCAAACTATGATGAAGAGTGGTTGATTAGCACTGCAGAAGCATGGATTAAATGGCGTAACTTTGACGCCACTTTACTAGATACTATTGAATATGTAAAAACAACTGAAGTTACACCTGAGAATGTAGATAATATAGTTTCTAAAGTTAAAACTTTAATTAATGACAGGAACTCTATTGTATTTAATTCAGACCTAGGATTAGACTTCTTTAATCCCGAAGACCACCATCAAGAAGGAAACGTAAAGGTTTCTACAGGCTATAACTTTTTAGACAGGTTGTTAGCAGGTGGATATGACAAAGATGGTTCTTTGGTAGTATATGTTGGTGAGTAAAACATCGGTAAATCTATTTACCTTGCTAATGATGCAGCAAATTTTGTTAGGATGGGAGTTAACACCGCTGTGATAACAGCTGAAATGTCAGCTCATAAATTTATGAAACGTATAGGTTCTAATCTTTTAAGAATTCCTATGAATGAATATGAGGAAAAAGCACAGAACAAGGATTTAATGAAAAGAAAGCTGGAAAAAGTAGGAGATGGTTTAACACCGCCTGGTCAACTTTTTGTTAAACAGTTTCCAACATCACAGGCAACAGTATCTGATATTGAAGCTTATTTAAAACAGATTGAAGAAGAGCGAAAAATAAAATTAGGATGTGTAGTGATTGATTATATTAACATTCTTTCTAACTTTAGAAACCCAAACTCTGAAAATACTTATTTAAAGATTAAACAAATAGCAGAAGATTTAAGAGCAATGGGTGTAAGAAACGGATGGCTGATAGTTACTGCTACTCAAATTAATAGAAACAATTACAATTCCAGCGATATTGGAATGGGTGATGTTGCCGAATCCGCCGGTCTTTCACACACTGCAGATGTAATGCTAGGTATCATACAAGATGACTTGATGAGAGCTAGTTATGAATATTGGTTGAAAGTTTTAAAGATAAGAGATGGTGAAGGAAAAGGAACTAAATGTAAATTAAACATCAACTATTCAATAATGAAATTAACCGAAACCGATGATATTGGAAATTCTAATATCCATTCCATTTAAACTATGAGACATAAAAGAGACAAAATTTTCGACAACACATTTGAAGAAACAGGCTTTGAATTAGATTCAAGTATTTCTTTTCAACTTGCACCTCAATTTACTGACACTAGAAGCGAAGAAGAAAAAATAGAAAGCGCTGCGATTAGGGATAAAATACATGACCTAATTACTAACTCTAGATTTAAAATCTTTAACCAGATTGATGAGTTTCAGCAAGTACAGAAGCTTAAGAAAATGGATATTAATGAAATTTATGAGTATGTATCGGATGAAATGGAAGCTAATTATTCTCTAATAGATTTATTTTCAGAGCTATGTGATTATTTTAACATTAATCCTACTAAATTTTATTCTTCACTAAGTAATAAATTTAAAGAAGATTTAATCTCCGAACTAGACCAAAGAACAAACATTCTTCAAAAGAAAAACATAAATCGCTTATTCTAATTTATGATAAGTAATGAAAATATAAAACAACCTGTAAAAAGAATATGGGTACTAGGAGATATGCATTTAGGCGTACGATCCAATTCTTTAGAATGGCTAGAAATCCAAAAGGATTTTTATGAGAACAAATTTATCCCTATTCTTAAAAAGAACGTAAGAAAGGGAGATATTCTTGTTCAGGTTGGAGACGCTTTTGATAATAGGCAAAGTATTAATCTAAGAGTTTTACATTATGCCGTTGATTTGTTCGAAAGACTAGGTGAAATTCTACCAGTACATGTTATTTGTGGTAATCATGACATTTGGGCTAAAAAATCTAATGAAGTAAGTTCTATTGATAGTTTAAAGTGGATTCCTAATGTACAAGTATATAAAAAACCAAAGGTGTATACATGGAACAAAAAGAAGGTATTGCTAATGCCATGGAGAAGAGACTCTGACCATGAAGCGGAAACATTGGCTAAATATCCTAGTGCTAATCTAGTTTTCTGTCACTCTGAAGTTAGCGGTGTAAAATTAAATTCTAAAGTTAAAAATAACGAAGGAACTAACACCAATTCATATAAGAATTTCGATGCAGTATATTCAGGCCATATTCATTATAGACAAACTAAAGGAAAGTTAAGGTTGGTTGGAACTCCTTATCAATTGACACGATCAGATTCAGGTAACACTAAAGGGTTTGACCTCGTTGATTTAGACACCATGGAAGAGACTTTCTTTGAGAATGATATATCACCAAAGTTCGTAAAGTTCTATCTTACCTCACTTTACAATGTAACCCTGGGTGAATTTAAAGACAACATCAGAAATAACTTCGTAGACTTATATGTTCCTTCCAATATAGCGACAACTTCAGCCCTAGGAAGACTTATTAATAAAGTTCAAAAGATAGGTAGAAAAATAGAACCTAACATATATGAACAAGATACATTTTTAGATAAAGACTTATATGACATGGACGAAATAGAGGACATGTATAAAAACTATAACATATTACATTTATGTAATTTGTACGTTGACGGTATGCAAGCTGAAGATGAAATGAAACAAAAGGTAAAAAACAAATTAAAATCTTTGCACGACCTTTGTGTCTATAACTACGAAACAGAATGAAAATACAATCCATAGAATTTAAAAACTTTGCCTCTTATGGAAACAAAATTCAGAAGATAGAATTTAGAGAAGATAGGGCGGAATTATTTTTGACTCTAGGTAAAAATGGGCACGGTAAAACCACTATCGCAAATGCAATAGTATACTCACTATATGGAAAGGTAGAAGGAGTAAAGCTAGGAGATATTCCAAATAGAATTAATAAAGACCTTTGGGTTAGAATAAAATTAACATGTAAGAACACTGTTGTTGAAATAGAGAGAGGGCTTATGCCTAACAAGTTTAAAGTTCTTTTAAACGGAGTAGAGTTCGATAAAGCAGGTAAAAAATCTGTACAGGAATATTTAGAAGAAGAAATTTTCGGTATACCTTACCATGTGTTTAAAAATATAATCATTCTTTCTGTAAATGATTTTAAGTCGTTCTTAACTATGTCTAACTATGATAAGAAACAAATTATTGATAGGATGTTCGGGTTCTCGGTGCTGAATGACATGCAACAACAAGTTAAAGAAGATAGGAGAGAATTAAAAACAGACTTAGATTCTTATGATAGGGAATTAAATCAGATAAGTGAGAGTATAGTTTCAGTTAATATGAAATTAAATCAACTTCTCGCAGAAAAAACTGAAAAAGATAGCAGTAAAATACAAGAATTAAAAGACACTCTTATTGGGTTAAATGAAGAGCTAAAGAATTTAAATAAGTTAAAAACAGACCAAACAGATATTTTAGATTCTTTAAACTCTGAACATAACGACAAAAGGTCAGAAGCTTCAGATATTAAGAGAGAAATAGATTACTTGAAAAAGAAGCTAGAATTATATGAAAGTGGTCATTGCCCTACATGTGAAACTAAATTAACTTCTGATTGGCACTTATCTCAAAAATCTACTTTCAGTGAAAAGATAAATGAAAGCACAGAAAATATAAAAACAATCAAAGTACAGATGGATGAAATAGGTGAAAAGCTTTCATCAGTCCGCTTTACAAAAACAGATATTGAGTCTAAAATAACTGACCATAAGTTTAATATGTCAAAATTTAAAGATGAATTAATATCTCTTAAAGACAAGGATACTTCTTCTGATTTCGACCATTTAAAACAAATCATTTCTGATTTTCAAAAACAAGAAGAGTCTAAGGCTAATTTAAAAGACAATGTAACCGAAGACTATCACTTCTTAGAAACTATTGAAGAAGTTCTTGGAGAAGATGGTGTTAAAAATTTAGCGATTAAAACAATTCTTCCTGGGTTGAATGCAAATATTGCAGCAATGACACAGACGATGCACCTCCCTTTTCACATTAGGTTTGATGAAAAATTCGATTGCTTGATAAATCACTTAGGAGAAGAAATTAATCCACTAACCCTTTCAACAGGTGAGAGGAAAAAAGCAGACTTTATTATTATCATCGCAATAATTAAAATCTTAAAATTAAGGTTTCCTCAATTAAATCTATTATTCTTAGATGAATTGTTATCATCTGTCGATGCAGACGGTGTCCATAATATTATTAAGATTTTAGGACAAGTAATTAAAGAGTCTAATATAAATACATTTGTGATTAATCACTCAACTCTTCCACATGAATTATTCGATAAAAAAATCCAAATCTATAGAGAGAACGGTTTTTCTAAATTCGATATAGAAACAATTGAATAAGATATATAGTGTATGGCTAGTTACAATTTAAAATTTAACACTGACGATTCTGTTATTAGACATATAATAGTAGGTCTTCTCGCGGATTTAAACAACAAGGTTTTTTTCCATAGACAATTAAGCAATAATAAGCGAAGTATTATTGACGTTCCTTTCTATTATTCTATTACAGGAGATGATGAATTTCTAAGAGACAATTTTCTATTTCAGACACCAACAGGTCCGGATTGTGTACCCGATCCAGGGTTTGCTGACGGAAACTATGATGTTGTGCCAAGAGGAGTTGCTAATATGACGAGCATGTCAATAAATGCTGATAAGCTGGTTAATAAAAGAATTCAAGGTCAATATACTAAGATGAATGAAGAAGGAGGAATGGAAGGCTATGTTTCAGAATTTGAAATGATACCCATAACTCTAGGGTTTGATGTTGAAATATTAGTTTCATCTACACTAGATGCATTTAAACTAACCGAGGCTATGATTAAAAGACTCTATAAGTCTAACTATTTTAACGTAGAAGTAGGACATCTGAATGAAGGTACTTACAGGTTATCATCCTATTACTCGATGCCAGACGATTATGAAATAGCAAGACCAATAGAATTTACATTCGAAGATAAAGAGCAATATAAAATAGCCTTTCCACTCGAGGTAAATACATTCATACCTTCATTCGAGTATGATACAGAAACACATGCTGGAAAGAGAATGTTTCAAATTAAATCTAACATCATTCAGAACTTAGATATAAACGGAACTCCTTCTCCAGGTGACACCAATATAATAGATGAAAACGACCTTTAATAAAGGAATATATACAAAAAGAAAATAAATATAAAAATCATGAATAACAACATTCTTTCTCCATTCGTTAAGATAGAAGACAATGTACAGTTCTACGTAAATGGACGAGTATTTGAGTTAAATTCTTCTAATGAATTAAAAGAGCTAGAGCAAAAAGAAGTAAACAAATCTTTAATCCCTAGCGTTCAAGCATTCGAAAACTTTCAGTTTAGCGAATCAAAAGTAGTATGGTATCACGAAGGTGCTAAATTTACATACAATATTAAAGAAAATAAATTCTTCTGGGGTGAAACTGAGGTTCTCTTATCTGAAGAACAAAGTTTTTCTAAGCATGTAATGGCAGCTGGTGCAGTTAGATATGCACATAAGAATTTAGCTGAACTTTTTGAATCACTTCCTTCTTTAGTTGAAAGCTATATAGTTTTAGATTTTGCAGCTGGATTTGAAGGAAACAATATAACTGTAGACTTATTTAAAGTAGATGAAAAAGTTTACGTTTCAAGATATAATAACGATACTAAACTTTCTAAATTCTTTGTTGCTGAAAATGGTAATAAAGCAGTTGAGTATGTTAAAGACCAAACTGGAGAATCTGCACTTGATTTCTTAAAAGAAATGGTAGATGGAGAATTATCTAAAGAAGCTGAAATAGCTGGTGAATTAAAACAATATGAATCAATGATTTCATTCTTAAAAGACCAGAGAAATTTATTAGCTGATGCAGATAAATCAGTTGAAGAAATTAAAGAAGCAGACACTTTAATCAATCAGGAGATTAAAACCTGGGAAGATAAAATTGCAGAGCTTAAAGCTTAATTCCAATCTTATTTAATTTAAAAAAGGGGACCAACGGTCCCCTTCTTTGTTTGTATACAATATAAACAAAATCAGTTATTTTAGTATAATAACTAATAAACTCACATTACAATGATAGCAGTATTTGATAACTTCATCCAAGACAAATCCTTATTAGAAGAAATTGATGAAAACTTCGACACAATTTTTAAGGATAGGGGCGTATATAAATGGTATGATGGTTGGTGGAATTCACCATCAAATAACACTTCTAAAAAAATAATTGAATATGTATGGGGTCATGCATGTCCTCTTAGTGAAAGCTTTTCTATCGAAGGATTTGAATATTGGACAGGTATACAGAGCCCTTCTGCATTAGAAGATGGTGTAAAAGATAATTTACCTACACACTTTGACAAAGATGAGGCTTTGCACAAAAAGACCGGCGAAATAGTTACTCCAATAATGGGAAGTGTATACTACCCACCTGGCCAAAGCTTTAGGGGAGGAGACTTGGCAATTTACACTGAAGAAGGTGAAAACCCAGAGCTAATAAAGGCAAAACCAAATAGGTTCATAATTTTTAATGCAGGTGAATACCTACACGAAGTAACTCCAGTTATTGAAGGAGTTAGGCATGCAATAGCTATCAACTTGTGGGAAAAAGAACCGTACTCTAAACAAGTAGGTGACCTAGTTGTTGAATAAAAAATAATAAAACGAGTGGCTAAAAGAAAAAAGAATTACCTAAATAACAGAGATTTATACGATCAGCTAGTTATATCTAAAGACCAAGACGCTTTAACAAAAGAAGCAGAAAAGATGTTAATCTTATTGGCAGAAAGAACTATTAATAAAATGAGATATGTAAATGAAGATGACAGAATGGATTGTCTTCAGTTTGCCGTTTTAGATTTATTAAAGTATTGGAGGAACTTTAATCCGAAATACACAAACGCGTTTGCATACTTTACGGAGATAGCAAAGAGAGGATACGCTAAAGGGTGGAATAAAATACATCCTCAAAAATATAAAGGAACCTTATCCATTGATAAATCTGGAAATCAAGATAGTCAAACGGGTATTTATAGTATTTAATGTCTATTAAAAACGTCAAACCTACTAAAAACTCTGGATTTAATCAGGGTTATTTTAAACCAAATAATTCTGACAAATATATTGGTCCTATCCCTATAATCTATAGAAGCTCATGGGAAAGAAAGTTTATGATATGGTGTGATGGACATGAAGGCATTACAAAATGGTCTAGTGAACCAGTTGAAATTAAATATTGGTCTAGACAGGATAATAAAGCACATAAGTATTATCCTGATTTTTGGTTTAGGGCTAAGCAGAAAGATGGAAGCGATTTACAATACATTGCTGAAATAAAACCTAAGGCACAGATAACAAAACCAAGCCCACCCACTAAAAATTCAAGAAAAGCATTAGAATCCTATAAGTTTTTAGCAGAGCAGTATGTTAGAAATATGGATAAATATAATGCAGCTAAAGAGTACTGTGAAAATTTAGGCTATAAATTCATAGTATTAACAGAAGACACTATATTAAATGGGTTACATAAAAAATAGAATAAAGGAGCTTAGTAGAGATGCTAAAGGAAAGAGTAGAGCCAGGAAACAGGCTGAAGCTTGGTTTTCCGATTCTTTACGATCTAGAAAAGATGACACAGCGTCATACACTAGAAATCCATTTGAACCAGGAAAAATATATGTGTTTGAATATAAGCCGGTAACAGAACACCTACAATGGTATGACAGGAACCCAGTTGTTTTAGCAATGGACCCTACGCCAACAGGAGATGATATAGGAATTAACTTAAATCTATTACCAGTAAAAATAAAAGAAAAAATGCTAGACGATTTATATAATACCCTAGAAGGTCGTATAAAATCAGCTAGCACCGGGAGTAAAGAATATAATGCTAGTAGACAAAAGTCTCTTAGAATAACTTATGATGAAGTGAAGAGATATTTAGACCAATACGGCTTTGGCTTTGCAATAAGAAGATATAAAACAAACAGAAAAGCAAAACAGGCAGTTGTATCATATTCAAAATGGCCTGAAATTGCACTCTGTGACTTTATAGAGCTTGAAGGAGCTAATAAGATGATGTTGAGAGTTTTATTCGAAGAATACAATCGAAAACGAAATATATAAAAGAAGAAGAAAATAATTTAATTAAACAACAATGGCAGGATTCGTAGATAGAAATGGCCCACTTAGTTACAAAAAGAGACCATTTACAGTAGGTGATAGTTTAAAGAGACTATCTTCGTTTGGTATGTACTATGACGATTTAGTTTTAAAACAATCACAGGCGATAGGTCCAGTAGAAGATGAATTTGGTTACGGCCAAATGAACATGTTTGGCGTTGATAGTGACGACATGTATGGTGCTTTTGCAGCATTATCAATGGCAGACGTCAACATGAGAAAGAACATTCCGTTCTTTGACCAAAATTATGTAAATAAGAGAGAAGAACTTAGAAAGTTCTCAACCTATGACGAAATAGAAGATATACTAGATATTCTTTGTGATGAATCAATAGTATATGACAACAAAAACTTTATTGGAAATCCAGAAATTATTGGAATGGAAGTTTCTGATGAAGTTCAAAAGTATTTAAATAAATCTTATAGAGACTTATATCAATATTTTGGATTTAACACAGACCAATCGGCCTGGTATTTCTACAGAAAATTTTTAGTTGATGGTTACTTATCTTTTGAGATTATTTACAATCCTGAACAAACTGAAATTATAGGTTTTAAAGAAATAGACCCGGTAACTTTAATGCCAGGTTACAATAAAGATGATGGTAAAAAAGTTTGGATTCAATTTAAAGACGATCCTTTAAAAGAAAGAGTTTTATATGATGCTCAAATTATTTACCTTTCCTATTCTTCAGTAACTACCGCTTCTAGAGTTTCTTATCTTGAAAGATTAATTAGAGCGTTTAACCTGATGAGAATAATGGAACACACTAGAGTTATCTGGGCCGTTACAAACTCATCATATAGAATGAAATTTATTATTCCAGTTGGTGGTAAATCTAAAACAAGAGCAAAACAATCTCTTGCACAGCTGATGAATAACTATAAAGAAGTTGTTGACTTTGATTGGGAATCCGCAAATCTTACTACAAACGGTAAACCAATGTTACAGTTTAACAAAGAGTACTGGTTGCCTTCTAAGGATGGTGAACAACCTGAGATTGAAACTCTCGGTGGAGATGGACCAGAATTAAGTGACACAGAGGCACTTAAATACTTCTCAGATAAGTTAAAGATGGTTTCTAAAATTCCTTTCAACAGGTTCATGTATGAAGACGGTGGAGGTGACTATAACCTTGCAGCGGATGGTATGATTAGAGATGAAATTAAGTTCTCTAAATTCATAAAGAGATTACGTTCTACATGGCAAGAAATTTTAGTAAAACCACTATGGTTACAAATGTGTTTAAAATTTCCTGAATTTAAGGAAGATGCTAACTTTAGAACACAAATAGCTATTCAGTTTAATGAAGAAAATATGTTTGCTGAGTTAAAGCAAATGGAAATCATGGAAAAGAGACTAGACTTCATTACAACAATGCAAGACTCTCTGGTTAAAACAGACCCAGTAACAATGGAAGAAGAGAATTACTTCGATATGGACTTCCTTGTAGACAGATACTTAAAATTAAGTCCGGATGATAAAGCGGCTAATACGGCATACAAGCAAAGACAAGCTGCTAAAGATGCTGAAGAGCCAGAAGTAGACCCAATGGATATGGGCGGCATTTAAACAGAATATATAAAGTAATTATGAAAAACTTAAAACAATTTTCAAACTATATTAACGAATCAGAAGATTCTGAGTATGCACCTATAACAATTAAGAAATTTAATGAATTTGTTAATGGTGTTGAAGAAGATGCTGTTAAAGCAGGTGAAGACTCTGATGTCGTAATTGACGACGTTACATTAGACTCCGGTGAAAAGATTAAAGGAGCCGAGATACTAGGTGTAATAATTGACGCATCGTCAGAAAAAGAATTCAAAGATTACTTCTACAAAGAATACGGAAACGGCTCATTTACTGAAGCTGATATAATGACTCTTATTAAATTCTATAATGAATATCAAGAAGAGGAAAATGCTGAAAAAGCTGAAAAAGAAAAAGAAGAGGAAGATGCAGCGGCAGCTGGCGGAGAAGCAGGAGAAGTTCCAGCTGAAGTTCCAGCTGAAGAGCCTGAAGATGATATAGAATCTGAGCTTGCCGATTTAGAGTCATAAAACCGTAAAAATGAAAAAATCATTTTTCTATAAAGATATATACAACAAACATATTCTAGAATAATTATGAGTACATTAAAAAACCTTCTAATCCTGGAAAGGTCTTCAGGTGAATTGAAGTTTGAAAAAAGCGACGGAGCTTATGTACTTGAGGGCACTTTTGGCGAAATAGACAAAAAGAACAGAAACAATAGAATCTACACGGAAGACGAATATCTTCCCCAGATTGAAGCTCTTCAAGACAAAATTAAGTCGTCTAAACTTCTTGGAGAACTAGACCACCCACAAACTTTTGACGTTTCATTAAAGAACGTTTCTCACATTATAGAGGAATTAAACTATGATTCTGAAACTAAACAAGTAAAAGGAAAAATCAGACTACTTGATACTGAAGCTGGGAGACAAGCTAAAGCATTAGTAGACGCTGGTGTTCCATTACAAATTTCATCAAGAGCAGCAGGTACTGTTGAATCTAATGGAACTGTTAAGATTAAGCAATTATTTACATACGACTTAGTAGCAGACCCTGGATTTGAAAATGCTGAATTGAAAAGAGTAAATGAATCATTTGGTTTTAACAATGACGATAATTTGTTCATTTACGATATTGAACCTAGAAAAGAACTTTTAACTACCGAAAATAAAACTAAAACAAAAATGGCTGAATCAAAATTCGTAAGTGTTGAAGATTTCAATAAATACTCAGCTTACCTATCTGAAGAAATCAAAGGTCTTAAAGAATCTTTTAATGCTTTTGAAAGTTCTGAAGGTGTACAAGGTGAGATGGAGAATTTAAAGGAATACAGCACATACCTTGCTAAAAAACTTGATGAATCAATCGAGTATGCTAATTACCTAGCGGAAAATGTAGATAAAAACATTACTGCTAATACAGAATTAAACGAAAAAGTAGAGCGCTCTATTGAATATACTGAGCATGTTGCAGAAGCTACACAAGCGGTGAAAGACTATACTAATTATTTAGCAGAGTCTTACAACGAAGGTGCTTTAAAAGCTGACGCAGTTGTAAAGTATACAGAGTACTTGAAAGAAAACTTAGAAAAAGTAACAGAATATGCAGAGTACGTTGCTGAAACTGTTAACAATAACCTAATCTTAGAAGACGGCGAAGAAGCTGGTTTAGAACCAGAAGAAAAGCCAGTTGATAAAACTGAAAAAGAAGAATTCGACGGAGAAGAAATGGAAGACGCTAAAGACAGAGCAGAGGATAAAGCTGCTGAAGTTGAAGCTGAAATCGTTGACGGAGAAGAAGGAGCTAAAGAAGTTGTTGAATCTGAAGAATCTGAAGAAGAAGTTGCTGAAGAGGAAGAAGCTGCTGAAGAAGTAGAAGAATCTGAAGAAACTGAAGAAGTTGCTGAAGAGGAAGCTGAAGAAGAAGTTGAAGAAATGCACGATGAAGAAAAAGAAGAAGTTGAAGAAGAAAAAGAAGAAGACCATGTTGAAGAGTATAAAAACTCAATCACTGAAAAGCTTCAAGCTCTTATTGAAAAAGCAGAAATTAAAACTGCTAAAGACCCACACTTCTTTAGATTTATCAACGAGGCAAAGAAAGAAGAATTTAACTCACTTTCAAAAGAAGACCAGTCTAAAGTTACTAAAGCCGTAGAAGGTAAAGGTTTCTTAACTGAATCTCAAATTGCAACATTATGGAACTCTTCATTAGTAACTGATGAAGCTACTAGCGAACCTAATGTTATTACAATGATGCCAAAAGAATACAAAGACAAATGGGCAACTCTTTCTGAAAATAAACAGAAAGAATTAATTGCACAGTCTAAGTATCACAGACTTGAAACACATTATCAAGTTAGAAACTTCTGGCAAACAAGAGACCTTAGAGATAACAAAGTTGTTATGGAAAAAGTAGAATTAGTGAAAGAATCTAAGGAAGCTACTAAAGAATTACCATATAACTTAGAAGGAATTCAAGAAAGTATTGCGAAAAAATTTAAAAAATAAGAAATTTTAAAAAACGCAAAAATATATAGAAAAGAATCGATTATCAGATAAGAAGCAAAAATCTGAAAATGTAAATCGAAATTAAAACCATAAAAAAAATATAAAATCAAAATGGCAAATTTAATTAATGAAGCTGAGATTAGAAGTACTTGGTCGCCGATCATCGAATCTGCAACAGGTATAACTGAATCTGGCAAATTAGCGTGGATGTCACAATACTGTCACAACCACAAACTTTACGAAGATGCTAACATCATGTCCTTAGGAGATGCTGGTAACATCTTTGGTATGGGAGGAGCAAAACTACCATCCGGAATGGGTGTTGGAGGTTCTTCAGTATCAACTGCTGATGGTTCTGGTGACAAGTCACCTTCTTTATTACCATTAGCTATGCAGGTTGCTGGTCAAACTATCGGTTTAGACTTAGTTCCTGTTGTACCAATGGCTGGACCAATGGGTCTTTTATCTTACTTAGACTTCGTATATGAAGGTGGTAAGATTGGAGGTTCTGAAGCTCCTACTTATGTAAAAGCTTCTGGTGCAGGTTCTGCAAATATAGCTGCTGCAGGTGGTACAAATGGAGACTACACTTACATTGGTTCTTCAAGAATTGATGGAAAATCAATCTTCAAAGTTGGAACATTAGACGGTGGTAGTGCTACTGTTGCTGCTGACTTAGAAGCTTATGGTGCAGATGCTGGTTCTGTTGAATTAGTAAAAGCTCTAGAAGACCACATTCCTGGAATGTCTGGAAACGACAATGGAAGTGCTTTCGAAAGAGGGATTGGTGAGCAAACTCCTGATAAATTAATGGGACTTTCTTTATTTAGCAAGTCAGTAGCTGCTGAAACTTTTCAGATCGCTGCTGCTGTTACAAGAGAGCAAGTTCAAGATTTAAAACAATTCGGTGTTGATGCTGTTGCTCAAGTTGAGTCAGTATTAGTTAACGAATTGACTCAGTCTATCAACAAATTAATCCTTAGCAAAATTAGCGCATTAGGTACTACTAACGTAACTAACGCTTTAAGTGCTGGTGGATTAGATGTTACACTACAAGCTGCTTCGGCATTAAGCGGTGGTGAAACTGTTGCTTCTGAGCAAAGAAAAATCTTAACTAACATCTTAGCTGGTGCGAACTTAATCGCTAACAGAGGTAGAAGAGGTGCTGGTAACTTTGCGGTTGTAGGACCACAAATTGCTACTGTTCTTCAATCGATCGCTGGTTTCGTTGCTAACCCAATGGCTAATACATTTGCACAATCTGCAGGTGCTATTTACCCAATCGGTGCTGTTGCTGGTGTCAATGTTTACACTGACCCTAACAGAGCATGGAACGATTACTTCGTTTCAGTTGGTAGAAAAGGTGACGGTAACTCAGCTGGTATTGTATTTATGCCTTACTTAATGGCTGAATCAGTTCAGGCAATTGCTGAAGGAACTATGGCTCCTAAAGTAGCTGTTAAATCTAGATTCGCTTTAGTTGAAGCTGGATTCCACCCTGAAACTCAATACGCAAAGTTTGAAGTTAAAGGAACTTGGACTAACATTATTGACTTATCATAATAACGTTACATACCATAACTTTTGAAAAGGGAGCAATTTGCTCCCTTTTCTTTTTTTACAGGAATATATAGACTATAATTAAATTTTAAAACTACATGAAGACATTTGGAAAATGGTTCAATTCAGTCAACGAGTCTCTTGCAGAACAGAGTGAAGCAACCAAAGAAGAAGTAATCAAAGAAGTTGATGCTATCCTTGCATCTTTAGAAGAACTTTCTACACAATTAAAAGAAGAGCATGACCTTGTAGACCCGACTCTCAACGAGAACATGGTAACAGAAACTGCAGACCAGATTAAACAGGTTCTAGATGCTGACCCTCTTTTAGCACTTTTAAAGGTTGGTGTTTTAACAACAGTTGCAACTGTAGGTGGAGCAGCATATACTATCAAGACAGCTAAAAAGCATAAGAAAATCAGAAAGAGTATGGAAGCTGATTACGCCAAGCTCAAGCAATATAAAATGGAATTGGCTAAAAGTGAGGTTACAAAAGCTCAACTTGAACTAAAGAGACAAGAACTTAATGAAGCCACTGGAGCAAAGGCAAAGGCTAATAAGTCTTTTGCTGACGGTGCCTTAAAAGGATTTGAAAAATCTAAAGAAAAGATTAAAGCTCAAATAGACGGATTAAGAAAAAAGAAATCAGAAGCTCCAGCTGAAGTTAAACCAAAAATGCAGGCGCAAATTGACAAGCTTACCGCATCACTAGACAAGGTTAAAGCTAATATAGCTAAATTAAAGGAAGCTCCGACCCCTAAAGATGATACATCTAAAGTTAACCCTCCTAAAGATGATACATCTACAACTACCCCTTCTAAAGATGATAAATCTACTAAAGAACCAGTTGATAAAACAGGTAAAGAGGATAAAGACAAAGACAAGAGCAAGGATATTAAAAAGAAGCTAGATAATCAGATTGAGGATATGAAAGTTAGACTAGAACAACTTCAAGGTCCTGTGAAAGAATTTGAAGATTCTCTAGCGCAAAAATATAGTGAAGATAAATTGTCAACTACAATGGGTGGACAAGGAGGAAAGTCAAAAGAACTTAAAGCTCACTTAATCGATGACATTACTGTTTCAGTTGCCGAATATAAGTTAAAAGCCCTTGGTTCAGACATGGAAGATAATGTTAAGAAAGAAACAGAAGAAAGAATCCAAGACGCTCAACAGAGACAAAAGGAAAGACTCAATAAAATAAAAGACGAACACGAGAAAAACTTAGAAAAAGCAAAAGAAGATAATCCAGAAATAAAAGACGAAATCACTAAAGCGGTTGAAGACGAGAAAGAAAAGAAAGATTCTGGTAAAAGTGGTTCTGAAGACGATGAAGGTCCAAAATCAGGTGGAGCACTAGATAATGATGACGAAATAATAACTAAGTCAACATCTGATGATGAAGAGACTAAGACCGAAGAACCTAAAGAAGAACCAGTTGATAAAACAGATAATTCTAAAGAAGGTCAAACTAAAAGGATTGACGACATCATTAAAAGAGCTGAAGAATCTGGAGACAAAGAAAAAATTAAAAAAGCTAAAGCCTTAAAGGATAAAATTTTAGCAAAAGAGTCTTGGCAAATTGAAGGAACTAAACTTGGTCTAATGTTAGAAGCCGAGTTAAAGAAACTTGAAATGTCAGAACTAATTAAAGAATCATCTTCTATAAAGGATAGATTTTCTAAATTAATCTAATTTTTTCTTAGAATTTTTACGAGCTAATTTTAAAAACTCTTGTTGTTGATTCAATAAGAGTTTTTTTACATGTTTACGAAACTCAACTGAAGACTTTAATATCCTACTATCAACCATTGTGGCTGACGACAGAACATCATGATACTCTGGATGTACAAAGTTTTCTAAGGAGAAGTTATCAGTCTTAGCCCTGATAGGTTTACCAGAGAGTGCACAGACCCAATCTATGGTTTTATAGTTTTCTTTTAATTTATCCATTTCCATAAACTTTCCAGTAGACCAGTCGTAATATACTCGGTCCTTCTTAGTTGTGTATCTATATTGACACATTTCAAAGATGATATGGACAAATTGATCGCTTTTAGCTCTTTCTGCCATGATAGGATTTTCAATCAACAATCTTTTTTGTTGTCGTGAAAGATTTGACAAAACTATGCCGAAACGGTTTGAAGGATAACTGCCTCCAGTTCTCTGTAACTTAGGATATTTCTTACTATAAGCCATATAGTATTTATTCTTGAAACATTTTGCTGTTCGAGTGTATAAATTCTAAACAAAAAGTACAATGATAAACGCGTTATTTACAGAAAAGTACAGACCAAAAGACCTAGGTGAACTAATCTTACCTGATAGAGTTATGTCAAAGTTTAAAGATGGCATAACACAGAACATGTTATTTGCAGGTTCTCCTGGTACAGGAAAGACATCCTGTGCAAAGGCCTTAGTAAATCAATTTGAATTACCTTACATTTACATCAATGCATCCACAGATACCTCTGTCGATGTTATTAGAACAAGAATTATTGATTTTTGTTCAACAATGTCAGTGTTAGACGACCAAGGTAAATTTAAAGTTGTTATACTAGATGAGGTTGATGGTGTATCTGACCAATTCTTTAAAGCACTTCGTGCTACGATGGAACAGTTTGCAAGTAACTCAAGGTTTATTGCAACATGTAACTATATTAATAAGCTGCCAGACCCTATTCTTTCAAGATTTGAAGTAATTAATTTTGATTTTGACAAAGAAGAAGAATCTGAATTGACTAAAAAATATATTAAGCGAGTTTATCAAATTTGCGGTCAAGAAGAAATGACTATTGAAAAGCCTGCTCTTGTTGAATTCGTAAGACGTAACTTTCCAGATTTAAGAAGTACCCTTAACAAATTACAAGGATATAAAACACAGGGAACTTCGAATATAACAATTGACGATGTAAAAAGATTTAACTCCGTTTACAAAGATGTCTTTGAACTTATATTTAATGAAACAGACCCTGTTAAAAACTATAAACTCATAGTTAGCGAGTATTCTAACAGAGTTGATGATGTGTTACAGACTCTAGGCGAAGAGTTTATTGAGTATGTTCAATCTGAAAAATCAGTAGCTACAAGGTTTATTCCACAAATTGCAATTACAGTAGCAGAGCATCAAGCGCAAAGAAATCAAGTTATCGATCCTGTGATAACACTTCTAAGTTGTGTATATAAATTACAGGAAATAGTAAGACAATAAAAAAAGTTGCTAAAAAATTTCCACAGGTCGCCGGAATTTAGTATATTAGCTAAATAAGATAAATAATATATGATGAAACTAGGAAAACACACCCTGATAATAGACGGTAATTACTTCTTACACAGTCGTCTGTTTGTGTTACCAAGAAAGAAAGGTAAACAACTATTGGGAACCGAAGAAGATAAAGCACAACTTATGAGAAAGTTGTCAATTGATTTTGCATCCGAAGTCAGAAAGATGACACTGTTCGTCGATCAGATTGTGGTTGCAGTTGATTCAAAGTCTTGGCGAAAAGACTTGTTCCCAGATGCACAGTACAAAGGCACTAGAACACATGACGATTCAATTAACTGGGAAAATGTATTTGGAGTATATGCTGATTTTCAACAGATACTTCATAAGAAAGGTGTAATTATCCATCAAGTATCAGGTGCAGAAGCTGATGATGTTCTTTTTGGATGGTCGACCCAATTAAACAATGAAGGTAAAAACTGTATTGTATGGACAGGTGACAGGGATTTAATCCAACTTGTTAATTACAATAAAGCAACTGACGCATATTCTTTATGGTATTACAATTCAAAAAGACACTTAATTGCATTCGAAGGATTTGAAAAAGTATTAAATGCTAGAAAAACAAGCGAAATGTCTAACGAAGAACTTTTATTCAACATAGGTTCTGACGAAGCAACATACGATAAATTAAAAGAAGACTTCCAGGAATGGACAATTAAGAACAAGGTTTCTATTGAAGAAATTAATTGCGATGACTTTATCTTTACTAAAATTTTACAAGGCGACAAGTCTGATAATATAAAATCAGTTGTCAGTTGGGAAAAGAGAACTGCATCTGGTAAAATTAGAAACTTTTCAATAACAGAAAAGCAGGCTATTAAAATATTAGAACAATATAAGAAAGAAGAAGGTGATTTTAAAATCGACCACTTCTTTAATAAAGAAAGAGTTAACAAATTAGTTGATATAATCTATAGAGTAACGGCTAAGAGTACTATAAATGAAATAAAAATAAGGTTTAATCAAAACCTAGACCTTATGCTATTACACTATAATACTATTCCAGAACCTATTCAAAAGCAAATTTTCAAAAGCGTTGAACAAGATGAGCATGTAATGCCTAATATACCAGGTTTATCTCAGATGGAAAAAATACTAGAAGGAACTAATTGGACTTCTAAAAAATCTACAGGAGCTCCAAAACAATTTGATGCGTTTGACGGATTAAAAGCTTCTTCTGAAGAAATGCCAAAAACAAAGAGGTTAAATGAGCTTTTCTAACGAAGAGCACATTGAAGAGATTTTGTGGAATGCTCATGCTAAGGGTATTGTGAACCCTCTTACGAAAGAGGTTAGTAAGCGCCTTAAAGAGAATCCATATCAGTCTCGCTTAGATGTTTATATACAAGTGTATAATAAACTTACACAAGATAGAAACCTTTCTAAAAAATAGAGTACAAGATATAAATCCGATTATATGCTAGATGAAACTAAACTTTTCGATTTCATTAAGATAGTTTTTACAAAACATTCTAAATATAAAACTATTTCTAATCATAATAAGAAGAGACACCATTTTATGATAAACAGGTTCTTTTCAATTAAGTTCCCTGCGAATGCACAGGCATTTAATTTTAATGGAATAAATCCAGCTGCTGTAATAGATAGCTGGGCTGCAGTCGCCACGAGGTTCAGAGGTGTTCCTGGTTGGATTTACACCAAGACTAAAAGAACCAAAAAAGAAATAGCATCGGCTAAATCTAAGTATACGGAAAAAGACGAGGTGGTTAAATTTTATATGCAAAAGAATGAAATAGGAGTTAGAGAATTTAAAGAGCTACAACAACTATTTCCAAAAGAACTAGATAAAAATTTAAAAAAATTAGAATTATCGATTCAAGTTATTAATTAAATGATAGAATTTGATTTAAATAGTATTCCAACAGTAGTTGACGTAACCTTATATAGATATAATTACGTTGATAATAAGTTCTACACTGAACTTAGAAATCAGGTAGACTATAAAGAAATAGATGAAAACTCTATATTAGTTAGCGCAAACCAAATAAAGGCTCTTTTAAAAGAGAACTATTCTTCTGAAATTTTAAGACTAAGGTCTAATGGATATGAGTCTTTACATAAAGATGCAACTTCAATACATTTCTTACAAACTTTAATCGATGAGTTTTACAATCTTAAATACATTAAGGTTACAGTAAACAAGGATAAATCTTATTCTAGGATTATTGAAGAAACAGAACAAGCTGGAACATTAATTAAATTTAATTTTAAGGTTTTACATGGAACTATTAGATTGTATAACGCATACAGGTTTGAAGATTTATTAGAATTAAATAGAGAATTAGTTAAAGCCGGTATTTTAAAAAACAAACCATACTGTAGAATAACGACAGTTGAGCTTTTAAGAAAGTTAGAGCTAAGGGTAGGTTTGTTAAATAACAATAATAAGAAGATAGCACTTTTAGACTATTTAGCCGATTCGATAGAGCCTAAAATAGAGGGTGATAATCCAAGACTTCTCGTAATCACAGATTACTAGCTTATTTTCAAGAATATATAGAAAAAAGTAAGCGAAAACCAAATATGGTAAAAGGATATACTGCTAATGAATACGGTGACTTTTTTATAGCATCGTTACAACAGCCATACAAAGACGTTGTCAGAGTTTTAGATTGGGAAATAATTGTAGGACTTAAACCTTTCAACTTAACAGGAACTATAAGTACTGTTAGTGGGTCTACTACAGTTTTAGGAAAAAGAACCAATTTTGAAATCTTAAATGTAGGAGATGACATTTTAATAGGTAACCAATCCTATAGAGTAGCAACAATCATGTCACCAATTGAATTGAATTTGACAGTTGCCCCTGATTTCACAGTTAATGACATAGAATATTATCTACCTTCAAATAATGCTAACAGATTTGATTTTGAATATAGATGGTCAGTTGACGGAAAAACATTTTCAGAGTTTAGAGAATTAAACAAAGACCAAATGTTCGGAGATATATTATCTCTTTCATTAAACCCAGACAACGATTTTTATATTGATATAAAACCCGAGGTTGTTGCAATTCAACCAGGAAACACGTTAACCCTAGTCTCAATGAACTTTATATTAGAGACTGGAAGCGGAAGTGTAACTTCTTGTCCTCAATTTTGTACAGATTGTACAGACCCTTATGCGTATACTGGGTGTGCAAATATAATAGTAGATGATTGTTCAGATTCTAATTTATTTCAACCTTACAATTTAGGAAAGCATACAAAGCTATATAAAGATTTAAACTTTTTAGTTAGTAACATATTTGGACATAATGTAACATACTTTAGAACTGAACCTGATACAAGAACGAAAGATGTTATCTTAATGGAATACTCACTACATAATGTAGTTGACCAAGAGAGTGTTAAGATTTTAGTTCCTGACAACGCATTTCCAGAAGAGACTATCACGTATGATATATTCGGAATGAACTTCGAAGAATTTGAAATTCATATTGTTCAACAAGAATTTGAGAGAGTTTTTGGTGAAGGTAAAAGACCTAGGTCAAAAGATTATATGTTTATTCCTTTAATTAATAGGATGTATGAAATAAGCTCGGTAAATATCGCAGACGAGTTTATGCACAGTTCAAGTTATTGGAGAATAAAGCTTGTTAAATATCAAGAAAGGTCTTCAGTTATTAAAGGAGAATTTGATGCCGCAACAGACACGTTAACGACCGGTATTGAAGAAGTTTTCGGAGAAGAGATTAAAGAAGAATATGAAAAAGATACAAACCCAAGACAGTTTCAAACAGTTACCACTTCATATCGAGATGGTATTAGAAAATATATTGATTCAGATTTGAATATTCGAGATTATGATTTAAAAAACAGATGGACAGTTGTTAGTAAAAATTACTATGATTTAGAATCCGTTTCAGACTTATCAACAGCCTTAGAGTATGATGTAAAATCTGATTTAGATTCTAATTCTAATTTAGCTGTTTCACTATGGTTTCAGCCGAAGTTCAAATTTACGGACACCAATGAATATTTCTTATTTGGCGATCAAAGGGCTCTAGTTCCTCAGGGAGAAACAGGAATGAGAATGTATATTAGTAATAATGAACTTAAAGTTTATCATGGAAGTGACGTTAAAACATTTACACATGGAATAAATTTAGAACCAACAAAATGGTATGGAGTAATTGTAAACTTTAATAATGAGTTTAGACAATTAGGAGTTTACATTTACAGTTTAGACCCTTCAATAAATACTCGAAGAGTTCCGTCACCTCAATCAGATGACAACAATTTAATACTCGAGTTTGATAAAGTAGAAGATATACAGACTCCAATGGTATGGGGTGGAGAAGAATCCAGTTCTAATTTTCATCTTAGAGGTAATAAAACCTATATGACCAACATTAGAGTATTTACAACTCCTATAGAACTTGAACAACACTCTAACGTGTTAAACCAATATGTGGTAAGAGATAATCAATTAGGTATTTTAATTGACAACGCCATACCCAGCATCGGTTACCAGAAGTTCAAGAATGCGAGATAAATACTATATAAATTAATGTAACATGTCTGATAAAGATAAAAAGCCTACAGTAAAGGCACAGGTTGACGAAATACGAAAGGAGTTAGATGAATTAATTGGATTTGACACAGAACCTATTGAAAAAGTTGTTGAAACCGATCCAGTTCTGCCCGTTAAAAACGAAGATTACGTTCCACTCCCTTCATTTCCAGAGCTAAAGATTAAATCTACCAAAACAGCCAAGAAAACTATATCCGCTCTAATGAAATTTTATTTAGATGAAGAGATTATAGAGAAGGATGAGTATATTGCTGCGAAGAAGAAAATGGACGAGATGACAATGGCATCTTTAGTTTATCAATTACAAGCAGGTGAAAGAGCATTAACTACTCTTTTAGAAACTATTGAAGATGGTGAATTGGCACCTAGAATGTTTGAAGTTCTTGCAACTCTTCAAAAATCAATGCTAGATATTATTAAATCCCAGACCATGTATTTGATGGCCACTGAAGAAAGTACTAAAAGAATAGCGAAAGATATTGAGATTTACAAGAAAAGAGAAACTGACAGGGAAATTGCCGAAACAGGAGCTTCTACTGAAGATGGAACTGTACAAAGAGGTACTAAAGACTTGATGAGAGCAATTCAGCGAGGAATAACCGACACTAACGAAGAAGATATAGAAGACGTAGAAGAAACAAAAGAATAAGATGAGCGATTACGTAGGAGATAATGCTTGGATTCCAAAGGGAGGTGCAGATGCAGATATTAAAAAGCTTGTTTGGTCCACTAAACAAGTAGACGATCTGTTAGTTGCGCTTGATAAGGGTTATAGACCCCAGGTTTCTATGCCTTTTTACGAAGGTAAACAATTTCTACGCAGAGGTAACATAGTATTCGAATATACTGAAGAAGAGTTAGTTGAGCTTTCAAGGTGTGCAAATGATATAGTTTACTTTGCAGAAAAGTATGCAGTTGTTATGACTGACGAAGGCGTTCAACAAGTAAAACTAAGAGACTATCAAAAAGAACTTCTCTATAGCTTTCAAAATGATAGGTTCAATATAGTATTAGCATCTCGCCAGATGGGTAAAACTGTAACAGCTTCGATATTTAATGCATGGTATTTAACATTTAACTTTGACAAAAATACATTACTATTAGCTAACAAGTCAGAATCAACAAAAGAAATTATTGATAAGGCAAAGGTAGTTATCGAAAACCTTCCCTTCTTTATGAAACCGGGTATCATTAAGTATGACGTAATGAACGTAAGGTGTGATAATGGGTGTAGGTTAGTTGGGCAAGCAACGACGGCAAAGGCAGGTATCGGGTTCACAATACATAACTTATACTTAGATGAGTTTGCCCACGTTCATCACACAATAGTAGATTCTTTTTATGAAAACGTATATCCAACACTCTCAGCTTCTAAAGTATCGCGAATTAACATCACTTCAACTCCAAATGGTTTTAATAAGTTCTATGAAATATACGCAGCTGCCAATAAAGGAGATAATGAATATACCGCAACTAGAATTGATTGGTGGCAACATCCTGATAGAGATGAAGCGTGGTATGAAAGAGAACTTGGAAACTTAGGTTCAGAAGAAGCATTTAATAGACAATATGGTAATGAGTTTGTTTCTTCTTCCTCACTATTACTAAGTCCTATTACAATGAAAAAGATAAGAAAGGATGCTCAGAAATTTGTTTGGCACGATTTAGAAGAATTTGAAAACATACATATTGATACGAAAGATACCCTGTCTTTTCATCCGGATTTCGATCCAGAAGAGTCAAATGAAAGTAATAGATTTTTCCTAATGTCAGTAGATATTGCAGAAGGAAATGGAGGAGATTATTCTGTAATCAATGTTTTTGAAGTTGAACCCATGGAGGATAAGCATATAAAAGAGTTCATAAATCCAGGAGCAATGTACGATTTCTTTAAAATAAATCAAATAGCCTTATTCAGGTCTAATGAAAATACAATAGAAGACTTCGCAAAAATCCTATATACCTTATCAGTAGACATATTTAATTCTGAAAACGTAAAAATGGTGATTGAGTTTAATACTTATGGAAGTATACTATTAAAATACCTACAAACGGTGTTTCCGGGAAGAAATGACTTTGACGATGAGATGGTTCTTAGGTTTAAACACAGACACGATTCAAGAACATTAAAACCAGGAATTAAATTAAAAGCAGATAACAAGTCAGTTTTTTGTCAAAATTTTAAAAAGCTCATAGAGACGAATAGAGTTTTCATAAATGACATAGATACTGTTCATGAAGCAAGTTTATTTGGAGTTGTCAGAAATGGAAGCTATGGAGCTCAAATGGGCAATGATGATATTATCATGACAGCTATTACAGCAACAGAATTCTTTGGAACCACCGATTATGCAGATTATATAGAAGAACTACTAGACTTTATTGACCCAGATAAATTTAAGTTGATGGAAGAAGTACTCTACAAGGACCAAGATACATCTGGAGATTTACAATATGACATTTATGATTTGTTGCGATGATAATTCCAACTAAGTTCTAGATATATAGTAAAAAGAAAAATAAAATCAAAACACTATGGCACTAAGTCCTCAATTATTACAGTTTAAGAGTTCTGGGGTTTACAGACTTGAATTCGACAAATCACAGACTGCAAACATTAATGTAGAAACTCTTAGATTAGTTGTAGGTCACTCTAGAAAGGGACCTTACAATACACCCGTTCTCATTGAAAATGTAGAACAATTTATTCAAGTTTTTGGCAACATTGACAGAAACTTAGAGAAAAAAGGAATGTTTTTCCACCGTTCAGCTCAGACAGCTCTATCTAGAGGTCCTATCTTAGCTTTAAACTTAGTTAATTTCGAAAGCACTGATGTAGCTTCTTATCAAAGACCAGTTACAAACGGTGCTCAACATGGTTTATCTTCTTCAGCAGGTACTGACCAATATTCTCAGTTCCTAAAAGCTGATAAATTTGCTATCCCATCTGATGAAGCAGTATTAAATCAACTTTCTTCTGATTCAAACAGACTAATTAACTTTGTAAACATTAAACAAGAATCTATTACAGTTTTTGTTAGAAAAGCACAAGAAACTAGCGGATTTGAAATTAAAGCTAGAGAATGGTATGGAGAAGGAAATGTTCCTGCATTTTTAAACGAAAAAGATTACATATCTGACTTTATGGTTGATGTCTTCGTATTTAAAGGAGAATTTAGCCCAAGTCTATTAGATACTGACCCAGTTTATGGTGCATACTTTACTTCAGAAGGTTTAGATAAAACTAAATTAGATGAGTTCGCTAACCTAAGACAAGTTGAAATGATCGCTAGTTATAGTGGTTCATTGATTCCTGGATTTAAAGATTTAGAAGGAAGAGACCTTTATATTGAAAATGCAATTAACGCAGAATCTAGAAGAACTGGATTATTCTGTGCAATTGATGAAGATAAAATAATGGATGAAACAGGAACTGATGTTGATTTAGTAGGTCACACTTACGATGTTGACCAAGACTATGAACTTCTTTCTTACATCGTTGGTCAAGCAATTACACAAACTGCATCTAAATCGTTTACTGAAACTATTACTTATGACGATGGTATTTATATCAATAATAATCCTGGTCAAATTAATGGAGCTATAGATTTCGCTTTTACAACTAACGGCGGTAACTGGTCTACAAATACATTAGTAGAATCTTCAACTAGTGGAACAACAAACGGAGACGGAACTGAAAACAGAACAGACGTATTCACTGGAAACTTTATAGACAATGGAGTTACTTACAATGCAACAGCTACGGTAACTGGTACATTTGATGAAACTACCGGTGAAATTACAGCAAACGGTCAAGTTGTCTTTGCATATAACAACCTTACTAGAACATTCGCACTAACACATGTACTGATTAATGGAAATCAATCTCAAGGTACGTTTGCGGAACTAGTTATTGGAGATTTAACATCAGGTGTTGTAGATAATAACGACCCATATACTTTAACAATTTCAAACTATGACAATGCTGGTGGTGAATTTGCCGTTGGTGGATTTATTCAAGCTAATTCAGCTAATGAGTATGTTGAAATTACAAACGTTGCAGTAAATCAAGGAAACACAGTAATTACTGCTGATGGAGCAATTTCTACTTTACTTGAATTTACAACAGTTGAAAATAAAACAATCATAGTATACGCTATTGAAAACTCTAGAGCTAGAGACCTTTCATTCTCAAATGGAACTTATTTAGCAAATGGTACACAGTTTACTGTTACTTACACTAACTTAGTTGCTCAAGGCCAAGGATTTAGTTTCCCTCTTGCTAAAGGACATTATGTTCCTAATTCTGCTGGAAATAGACTAGCTAAAGTCACAAAGGTTTCTAAGGATGTTGGAGTTACTAACACAGTATTCTCAGTAAGCACTGACGATCTTGTACCGACTGTATGGGGTGAATACTACTTCAAATCATTCGAAGATGCATCTTCAGTTTACAAACCATTTGTATTAGGAAAAGCACAGATTGGAGCTAAGTCAATAACAGACTGTTTATCAGCTGTTTACGGAACTGCTTTAGCAGAGGCTCTTACTGATAAAGATGCAATCGACTTTAGATACATTGTTGATACATTCGGATCGTTTGATTCAGGAAATATTTTAAATAAATTCCAACTTTCAGACTTAGCACAGACTAGACAAAATGCAGCTGCTATCTTGAATGCACCTACAGTAGGAGACTTTAAAGCTTCTTCTGACCCATCTTTTAAAGATGCTAGCGGAACATTTAAGACAAGATTTATTAAAGATGGTGGTAACTTAGACCAAAATCCAACAGCTCTTTACTCACTACCTGGATTAACAGATGGTGCAAACTATGGATTCTTCTTTGGACCTGGTTTAATAGTAAGAGAAAGTGGAAAAGACATCATTGTTCCTCCAGCAGCTTATGTGTCTAACAACTATATTGACAAGTATACTGATGCATTACCATGGTCAATTGTTGCAGGGCCAAGAAGAGGTGTTGTAACTGGAACAAATGTTGTTGGAGCAGAATATGCATTCGACAAATCGGATAGAGATATTCTCGAGCCATTTGGAATTAACCCTATCGTCTTCCAAAGAGGTGTAGGTTTAACTATTCTTGGAAACAAAACAGCACAACAATCAATTAAATCAGCTTTATCTTCAGCTCACGTTAGAGAGGTATTAATTTACATTCAAGAAGGTATGGCGGATATTCTTAAAGATTATGTGTTTGAATTTAACAATGCACAAACTAGACTAGAGATTAAAACTCTAGCTGACTCCTTTATGGAATCAGTTCAACAAGATGGTGGTGTATTTGATTTCAAGAATATTATGGACCAAACAAATAACACTGATGAAGTAATTGACAACAATATCGGAATTATTGATACTTTTGTTGAGCCAGTTAAAGGTTTAGAAATAGTTGTTCACAG
>VMHT01219484.1_pt1 | contig 39096 bp, 52 predicted proteins | sample 4693611 | NCBI WGS metagenome assembly VMHT01 (sample SAMN12280063, study PRJNA550983) | marine metagenome | isolation source: seawater sampled from same location over 5 years 0.02-0.2 micron viral filtrate | place: USA: collected off the coast of southern California halfway between the port... ...
CGTCCGGCGTCTTCGCCTCGGTTTATGTACGCATACCCTGAATAACCTTGGCTTTTAAGGCTTTCAAAATCAAGGCTTTCTGGTGATCGCTGGCCGGCTTCATCTACAGGGTTATCTAATCCGTAAATCTTGCTAGTGTCGATTACCATTGACGTAACGGTAGGCTCTCCTTTTCCGGCAAATTCTCCTGACCCAGCAGTAAGCCCTGATAAATATCGAGCGTCAGACCCACCAGACAATCCAATTCGTTCGCGTGCGGCTCTCCCTGTGCCAACATGAAACAGCCCACTAGAATCCATAGTGTCTTGTATAGAATGCTCGTCTGCCCTAGTTCCGTGATGCACCTTAATAAAACCAGGGTCTTGTCCAGGCTTTAAGTGATGTATGTCTACAGGAGATTCAAGGGTTCCCTGTGGAGCTAATTGCAACCCCTGTCCGAATCTAGGGTCACGTTCAGCTAACTCTATTGCTAAATCAACGCTTAAACCTGGGTCAACTCGTGCATCGCCTGGAAGATTAGATGCAGACAGCAAGCGATGGCCGTCTGGCATTTTTTTTAACGTTTCGTAAAAAACATCTAGTATTTTTTTTGCCTTCGCTACTTGTTTTCCAAGGTGAAAGTTTTTTGTTTGCTTTGACTCTTTTTCTATTTCTTCTTTAGTGGGACGCGAAACAATCACATCTTCTATGTACGTTACGTTTTCTGTGTCTATACGATTAACTTGGCGTTCAGTTAAACCTAATCCCCCTGGCTTGATTCCAGTAAACGTGCCTAAATCCGTTTTAGAAACGATGGCGTTTTTTGTTTCTGTAATTTTCGCTTTCCCCTCAGCAGCCTCAGTGGGGGCTTGGGCCTCAAGGATCATCTTGATAAGCCCTGCTTTGTTCTTGCCTGAGTAGCGTTTGACGCCCATTTCTTTTAGTTGGGCTTTAAGCTCAGGGATTGTTTTGGCGTCAAGAGATTCTGCGGTGTCTACAGGGGCGGTTTCGGGTGCAGCCTCTGGTGCAGCCTCAGTGGGGGTAAATTCCGCAGCGGGTCTTGCTTCGTTTCTTGTAGCAATAGATTTGTCTAAAATAGCTGTGTTTGTGTCGCTTCCTTCTGAATAAACAACCGACTGAACGCCACGTTTTCTTAGCGTGTCAACAAATAACCGGCCTGCCTTGCCTCTAAGCAACTTAAACGGACTTGCTTCGTCATCACCGATTCGATCCCAAATTGCCTCTTTAATTTTTCGAGAGAAATCAAGTGAGTCTAAAATTTCTTCAGCAGAACGCATCCCAGTTATATCTAGCTGTCTGTGCGGTTTAATATCGTAAGATATAACTGACGGGTTATAGCCCTCTGGAGTAGGCCCTAAAAGAATTTCCCTAGACGCTTCGCTGCCAGAATACGCCTCTCTTTGCATCGCGTAATTGTATGCTGTGTCTCCCGTGGATAGATAAATTAAATCGCTTAGTAATTCAGCCGCTTTTTCTGTTTCTTTTTGGTCTATAATCCTTTGTTCGTATTCCGCTAAAGTTCTTTTTTGAGAGTCTAAATTATTTTCTTCGCCTCGAATCTCGTCGAGTAATTTTTGCCTTACGTCAAAATCGGCGTTTATGCCGCCTGCGTCCTTTAGCTGCTGTTTTAATTGGCGTATTAGTGAAATAATCTCTTTTATTGCTGCCTTTTTCTTTTCTACGACCTTTTCTGGTGTCATGCCAGTAACGTCGGAAATACTCCTTGGCCTAGCAATGTTTGGGCGATCAGCACCTTCTGGAACCATTTCTCCGCGAAACAAATTAGACCCCTCAACTTTTGACCCAAGAGGCGGCTTTTGTTTTGTAAGAAGATTTATCAAACCCTTTTTGTTTTTTTGAGAATAATTTTCATATCCTCGCTTTTTAGCTAATTCCCGAAGCTCGCCTTTAGACATTGCCTCTAACGCCGCGAGTTGCGTGCGCTCTGCTTGCGCTGCGTCTGATTCCAATTGCTTAATAAACGCTATTCTTGCAGCCCAATATCGCTGTTCGTGGCCTCTTGTTTGGGGTATGGATTTAGTTTCGGCTTCAAGCTGCTTTGCTTTGGCAGAACGCTCTTTGCCTTTTAGTTTAGCTACTGCACCCCAGTATCGGTCGAACCACGCATCCCTCAATGTTTCTTCAAAATACTTGTATAGCTCCCGCCGTCCCATTCCTTCGGTTTCGTTTTGTATTACGTTAGCCTCGGCGGCAATACTTTCTTCTACTGTAGCAGCCTCAGCAGGAGCTTTTGCTGGAGCTTCTGCGGAGGCTTCAGGCAATGCGTCAGCAGGGGCTTCTGTGGGAGCGTCTGGCGTAGGCGTTTTAACGGGCGAAACTTTTTGCCCTTTCTTTAACCTTTTGTGACGAGCTTTTAATGCACTTCGTCTTATTGTTGCGGGAAACGCTTGCAATAAATCATACGCATCTTGAACAGCTTTAAACTGCTCTGCCGTTCCACCGCTATCAGGATGCGTGCTTCTTGCTTTTTGGCGATACGCACTCAACAGCACATTGCCGTCCAATGCTTGCTCTGTTGTAATCCCAATTAACTTTAACGCCGACCGTAATTTTTGCTGTAATGTGTTACCGCTTACGCTAGTTTTTCTCCCCCCTTCGCGTCTTTGTTTTTTTTTCCACGCCTTAACTTCTTCGTCTTGATCCTTTTGCAACGATTTAATTTCATCTAGCAGTTCGCTGCCTTCTTCCACTTCAGGAGAAACTTCTGGCTCAACAACGGGATCAGGTTCCGCTGCCGGTTCTGCCTCACGCGCGGGTTCGTCAGCAATGGGCGGTTCTTCGGGCTTTGCTTTAAACGAATCTTGTTCTGTCTGTTGTTTGTCACCTGAAGGCGATTGTACTATTTCGACGTTATTTCCTTGTGAATCCGTTACATACTCGTTTATCCACGAGCGAGCTTCTTCTTCACTAACAACACCTGGGACTTTTACTGTGTGAATGTTCCCTTGACCATCTCGCACTTGAACTGGAGTAAAGGGATCGGGCGTACCTTGTTCTTCACGAATCGTTTGTCTTGCAGTTTCTCCTGCTGTCGTAGCGTGGTCTATAAGCAACGCAGCAAATCTGTCTCTGGCTTCTCGCGTTGTTAATTTGTCAGCTATTTTCTTTCCAAGCAAAAGCCTGACCATGTTTCTGCTTGCACCACGCCGTTGAAGTTCCTTGGCTGCGGCAGGGTTTAAGCCGTGTATTTGTTCTAAATTTACACCGTCAACATAACCAGACTCATCAACTGCATCGGCTAACGCATCCAGGTTTACATACGCTTCACCAACGCTTGCCCTAGTAGCGTTGATAAACGCAGCGGCATCTGCAAAAGGTGTCCGTTTCTGTTGTGCCGCTTGACCGCCAGCGGCCATAAACGACATATAAAGCGTAACTTCGGCTGTTTTTAAAAGTGCGGCACCCAGGTTGTCCCCTAGATATTTTTTAACGTCATCGGTCATAAACAAGCCGGTAGACAATAGCTGAAGAAATGTGGTAAGTCCTTCTTGAGCTAATTCTGATCCTGCTGTTGGCAAAAATTGCTTAACAAGAAAATCTCTGTATTTTTTTGTGGCTGCTGCAACACCTCGCTGCCACCCGCCTCGCGCCATTACGGCTGCGTATTTATTAAAACCTGGAAGAAGTAACTGCGGAACGGCCTCGGCAAGACCTGACAGCGTAGCGTGAGAAAACGCCATTTCGTCTGACAGACCCATCTTCTTTGCTCTAGTATGGGCGTCACCAAATTCGCTTAATCCATAAGCTGCCGATACCCCTTTTATTCCTAGACCCATCGTTCCAGCAAACATTAACTGCCAAAACGATGCACCAGCTTCTCGAATACCACCAAGACGCTCGCCTGTCCAATCACCAAACTTTTGTTTTTCAAGACGACTAATTGCCTCTGCGTTGAGGTCAAGAAAGTCTTGCATTGTAATAGCGGTACTTGTCAGCGAGGGATCAAACGCCGCCGCAATTCCTACTGCACCGTTAAGAGTCCTAACTGCTCCGTGAGCCGCAGCAGAAAACGGCGTAAGAATTACAGTGCCGACTTTTTCACTTGCTTCGTCTATTCCGTAAAACGGAGCCAATGCGTAACTTATTAACGCACCCATGCCAATCCATCCAGCTAGTTTTTCTAACTCGGCTTGCTGAATAGCACTAGCGTTTAATTCTAAAGTTCTATAATGATGCCCAAGTTCTTCTGGTGAAAATTTCTTCCGCACCTCTTGTTCTGACATGTCTGTTTGCGATGCAAACGTCTTAACATTTGTGTCGTAATTAACGCTATTGTCGTATTGTTTATGTTCTTTAAAGAGTTTTGAATAGCTTTGTTGCGCTTGTTTTATAATTGACGAAGGCAACTCAGGGTTTTGCATAATTGATGATATACGCTCCATCAATTTCTGGCGTTCATTTAACGCCGCCCGCTGCCGTTCTTTTGCTTCGGCGTGTTCTATGTTGTCAAATAAATTAATGCCAAACGCCCTAGATATTTTTGACAATTTGTCTTTGTCGTTGCCAGTGTCAACGTCAGCTTTAATTACTTCTGATTCAAAGCGATACGTGCTGTCAACTTTCTTTAACGCAGTAAAAGCGTCACGTAAATCGTTTCGCGCACCCGTTACCGCCATTACCCCGCGACCAAACAACTCGTCTTTTACTTCAGGGGTAAGAGTCGGAAAGTTGTGTTTGCGGCCAAGATAGTTGTCTAACGATTGATGAAACACACGTTGTCGTTCATCGGCGTCTTCAATTCCTTCTAAATCAACTACTAATTCATTTGCAACTGATCGGGCCGTTTGTGCCAGATTTGCTATATCTTCAGGTAAAACTTGTTCGTCCGAAAATCCGCGAGCGTTTACTTTTAAATACGCTTCCAACGCCTTTTGCTGTTCAGCTTCAGGGTTCGAGTAAATTGTTTTTATTGCTGTTTCGCCGCTTTGCCCTGGGAAAGCCTCCGTGCCAATAGGTCGAACTTCTTTGTGACGCACTACCTCGGACGCAGCTTTTGACCTCATTCTTTCTTTTGCAAGATTGAATGTATCGTATGAATTACGGTCAAATGGCTTACGAGTGTATTCTCTTGGACGATGCCCTGGCATGTGCCTAGACTGAAGGCGAGCTTGCTTTTCTGCTTCTCGCTGATTGTGTTCAACTTCTAGTTCATCAAGCACCGCATCTTTAGTTTCTGGGTCAGCTACGGGGTAGGGGTCTCCACCCATAGCACCACCAAGACCACCTCTTTCTCTTGTCTTTCCAGAAAGGTCGCCTGCCATTCGGGACGTTATGCTGTCTTGGTTTAATTGCGCCCATAACTCTTGGTACGCATCTCCTTCAATGCTTACGTCCCAAGCGTGTGTTTTGTCTTTAACCCAATTGGCTTTAAATTCCTCCTCCGACATCGTGCCTTGCCGAACCTTTTGAGCCATCTCTCTGGCTTCAGGGGAATTAAGCATTGAGTCCCGGCGGGATCGGTTTTGCTGATGCGTTTCAAGCTCTTTACGACGACGAGAATCTGTTTCTTGCAGAATCCGCTGTCGCTCTGCTGCTTGTTCTTGATCCCTGTTGTAGTCTGCTACACGCCCTGTTGCGGTGTCTTGTGGTCGCCCAGGCTGAACCCCCATAAATGGACGGCCCTCTTGAGCAACTCGGGGTCGTTCTGGTATCCCAGCATCTTTCTGGCTAGGCTCATAACCAAAATGCTGAACAAACTCTTCTTTAGTGCCGCCTTGCCGCTCCCAGTTAGAAAGATTTCTTTTGTACTCCTTGACGCTCGCCATCCATCTATCCATAGCGGCGTCCCAGTTATTATACTCCTGCGACTCTTTTAACTGTCGTTCGCGTTCTTTCTCCCGCTCTCGACGCTCCCGTTCCATCTGACGCATTCGCTCATTTTCTTCCTCCGTGAGCATCAGGTTGTCAAATTGCAGATTTTCCCTGTCATAGATTACAGGTTGCTCGACTTCAATGTCGTCAACAACACCCATGCCAGAGATAGGCGAGGCAAGGTCAGAAAGACTTGTGGGATTGATTGTTTCTATCGGCGCGGCATCTACAGGAATGTAGACCGTCTGCCCTCGTGAGTTTCTTACAAAACGTCCCATTGATTAGGCTAATCCGTTATACATCCCACCATCCATAGGGAGTGGTTGTCCGGTGGGGTCGTAAAGTCCTGCTGGTTCCGTTCCAGCGAATTGTTCATCCGAGAACTCTGGGTCCATCGGGGATTCATACATAGCTTGGTCGTTTAATTCATCGTCAGGGGTGGGCTGTGTGCGATCATAGCGTTTCATTGCTTCTTCTTCTACTTCGCCTTTGGTTGGCGTTCCACGAGGGGCAGGTTTTAAGCCGGGGATCGGTGAGCGGTCGCTTACTTTGTAAGCAGACGACTCCATTTCATCTCGTTTTTTTAATTCTTCATTTATCATAACTTCTTGTTGTGACGGAGTAGCCTTACTATACTTTTTACCCAAGTCACCTGAGCTACTTTCTAATTCTGCTTTAATTTCTAGTTTCCGTTCGTCCAATAAAGACTTAAACGCTGCGGTTCCGTGTGCTTTTTTAGCTGCTGCTATAGGATCAGCACCAGACTCTTTGCGCTCGTCTTGCTTTTGCTTTAACCGTTGCGCTGCCCTCTCGGTTTCGGCTTTTTTCTCATCAAGAGCAAGTACCTTTTCGTCGTGATTTGCTTTTCTAGCAGCGTCTATTTTAGCTTGCTCAAACTTGTCTCTTTCAAGTTGGTTTGCAGCTACGTCTTTTCCTTGAACGTGGTATATGGGTTTATCGTCCGGTCCAAGTATAAACTTAGACATAATCGGGTTTCCCTGTGAATCCTTAAACCCGCTGTCTTGTTCGTGAACTTGAGGGGTGTTCCGGTCTAGCCCTGTTTGTAATTTGTATTCGTCGTCGAGAAGCTGCTGGCGTCGAGCTTTGTACTCCCAACTGTTTTTATCTATTTCTGGGTTGTTTTCTAACGCATCAAGCTCCCTGCTAACAAAAGCAAGTTGCCGCTCCATTTCCTGTTTGTTTCGTGCTACCTTTTGTTCCTCGGCAGCTTGTTCATTCATAAACTTTTGCTGCTGAAGCATGTAGTCGTTTTGGAAGCGTTGGGCGTTTAAGAACCGCTGACGCTGAAACGCAATTTGTTTAGCTTGCATCGCTGCGTAGTATTTAAGATAGGGATTAGCCCTGCCTATCAAATGCTCCCCTGAACTATCTCCACCGTAGGGATCACCGTAAAACGCACCACTGTCTCTGGCTTGAACGTAGTTCATCCAGTCACGTTGGTTTGCGGCAATTTGTCCACGCTGAAACATAGCCGCCATTTGGGAACGGCCCATGTTCTGGAGCATGTCGCTTTGTAGTCTAGATTCAGACAATGTTCTGTCGTCCTAATCCGCGATTTAAATCGTACTGGTTTTGGTCAATTCTACGCCGGTGGGATTGGCGGCGACTTCCAATAATCTGCGTTATGTAATTATTCATACCTGTTCTGCCGCGATTAAATATATTTGAAATGTTTCTTCCATGCTGCCTCATGCGTCCTGCAAAAGCATGACCGCCTGTTAGCATATTTCTTGCGTGCTGCGCTTGATTTCCACCTGCGTGAAACCGCTCATACGATGACATAGGCCGACGACCTGACTGATTCATCACCGTACCGCCATACTGGCCTGCAAACGGATTTCCGACTTGAATAACACCTGCTCGCCTACCGCCATGAGTAAAGTCTGCATGTGTTCGCATTACGCCTCGACCAGAAGCTAGACCGCCTCCCTTTCCTCGCTCTCCATGAAGCCTCATATCAAGACTGGTGCCGCGCCTGTATGGAATCCCGCCTCGCATTGGATTCGGATTCATTCTGTTTGCAATTCGCATATTACGAGACTGTGCGCGATTAAACCCTGCCATACCGCCACCACGCTGACGACGGAAATTCAATCCCTGGACAAACCTGCGTCCTGTGTATGAGTCCTGGCCTACATTTACCCCGATCCTGGGACCGACCATAGTTCTGCGGTCTCCTGGCCCTCGGCGATAGTCCCATTGACGCCCAGACCCGCCACCACCTCTAAAGTCATGGCCTGCTGCCCATTTTGTCTGAATGCCTTGAGCGTGCGCTCGACGCTCAGTTCTGTGTTGACCGCGAAGTTGTGCTATTCGACCCCTAATTGCATGTCTGTCTGCACCTTTGCCCCGCATCAACCTACGTTGCTCTCTAATCCTATTGGCAAAATCTCGCTTAATAGATGCTTGGTCTTGCCGAAAACCTCGGTGCATCCTAGATGTGCGATACCCAGGAGTGTGGTGCCGCATCCCCATGTTAGTTCCCCTGCCGCTTCGAGCTTGCGCTAGCATTGCTCCGTACACGTTTCCGCCATGACCTGCATGTCCAGCGTGATACTGACTTCGACCACCACCCCCAGCACCGTAAGGAGACACTTGGGTTTGAAACCGCCTGTGTGACGGACGCCTAAAGCGATTTCCAGAATAAAAACTTGGTGCGTACCCGCCGCTTCGTCGGTTAAACATTCTGCCCTGAAAAAATCGAGGCATATTCCCTGGTCGTCTATACATTAACCCATTACTCCTTTGCTGCCCATCATTTTAGCTAAATGAGACTGGAAGTTTGGTGCGCCACTAGAATAGCTAGCGGTCATTCTGCCACCTCCTGCGCCACGACCTTGACGACTAGCTGCAATGTTTTCACGTGACTGAGCCAAGCGTGAGGCCAAAGACATTTCTTTCATCTTGGCATCCCATACTGTGGCTCGGTAATTTCGTTCAGCGTTTTTAACCGCTAAATCATATTGCTGTTTATCGCGGTTTACTTGATACGCCATTTTTGCGTTTGCCATTTCTCTCTGAAAACCCTGCTGGGCTTGCTGCATGAAGGCTTGCACTCCTACTCCAGTTGCCTGAAGGTCCATTGCGTCAGCACGAGCGTCACGGGCTTGTTCTGCTTGAGCTTGCTGTATTCCTAATTGAGAAGCAGCTTGGTTGTATCGCTGACCACCTGCTGCTACAGCTTGCTGAAATCGCTGTTCGCCAGCCATATTCCCACCAAGCATTTCCATGCCAGTATCCCGAGACATTGCTTGCTGTTGTCGTTGCGATTGAATCTGTTGGCGATTAAGGGCTTCTAGCTCCATTGCTCGCCCGCGAGCCATTTCACCTGTTGCTGCGGCAAACGGAGCAGCTACATTACGTCCCCTAGCTCGTTCTGCTGCTTTACGATACTGCTCTTGAATGTCTTGCAGGCTAGGGATATTAGATGAGGGAGGGATTGCCATAGGTTCACCATTTCTTTTCAGGACAGTGGGCCGTTGCCCAGGCTATTTTATTGAGGGTTTTTCCCTCTTTCTTTAGACCACAACCACAGACCCCACACGATCCGGTAGTCTCAGTCTTTGATTTGTAATGCTCACAAGGTACGCAGATATGGGTAAATATAGCATCAATAGTTCGATTAGAGCGATATGGTTTTCCCGCAGACATCCAGCGGGCTGTTTCTGTCGCTAATTTACGCAGTTTACCACAACAGGCCATATTACATTCCTCCACTTGGGCAGGCTAAACCAGCCCCAGAATTATAAAGTTTGCTAGCTCGGGCTTCCATTTCTGCTTTAGTACCTATTTTCTTGCAGAACCCTAAATTGTCTATATTAAAAGTCCTGTTTGCTACATCGCCTGCCGCTTGCGACCCCAAAACAGCTTTACCCGAATTGTTTCCAACATACATGTCTTGGTCACTTGACGCAGTAAATGTTTCGCCATCAGCAGGAGCAGCTTCAAAAGTCGTGCCATTATTTACACGCACATACATTTTGTTTTCGGCCACAGACATCCAAAAATAATAAAACTTCCACCCGTCTGATGTACGAAGAAAATCAACCCATCTATTTACCCCATTCTGAAGATTTATAAATTCAGTTCCGGCCTCTGCGTTATCTGTTGGTTTTGCTACAAAATACAAATTGCCAGCATAATCTGTAACAGAGCCAATCGACGTCTCTGAGTTGTGCCAGTAAACACCCCATTCGCCTGTCATGGTTACACCTGCAAAGCCAGCCGTAATATCGATAATTGATTTAGTTACAACTCCTTCGAAATGCGCAGGTACATCATCTTCATTTGCGCCGCAAACGGTGTCGGCTTTAAGCCAGAACCAAATAGCCAAACCTTTTGTCCCTGCTTCGTAGCAAGTGCTATCGTCGCCTTTAAAATATGTCGAACCAGCCATTGTTGCTGCGTTGCCTAGTTTTCCGGCGTTATACGCTGCGTTAGTCTCGGTTAAATCTCTGTTGCCTGCTGAGTCTGTGGCGTCTCCGTCAAACTTGTAACACGAACAAGGACAGTTACAGCACGGACAGCCAGGGTTGTTCTTTTTAAATATCATTCTTCTTCGTCACACCCACAGGATTCTACCATGACGTATAAATCATCTTCGCCGCAGCCAGATGGCTCTATGATTGTCCCGCTTATAACTACTTGAGTGCCAGATTCTATTTTCTCACAACTTATGTTCTTTGCTTCAACTACACCGCCAGTATCTTGAAGTTTTGCTCCAGCTACTACTTTATCGCCCACGTTATTTTTATTGTCTTCTTTTCTGCATTTAGCCAAGCACTGCTTTAACAGTTTTTCTTGTTCAAACTTTATTCTTTTAAGCTCTCCAATTTTATCGCTTGATGACCCCGTTAATTGCAGCGAGACCTCGGATTCTGCGCCGAGAAAAGATGCAGACGACAACCTTACTGTGCTTGGTAAATCATCAATAATTGTTCCAGTGGTGCGTTGAAGTGCTGTTATTTGTTCATCAATTGCTTTAATGTCTTTACCAAAATCGTCTACGCACTTTTGCCTGCAATCTGTCAGTTCTAATTGGTTTTCTGGCACAACTTCTTGAATCTTTACGCTACCTATTCCTGGGATTCCGTTTTCTGATGCCGGTATCTCTTCGGTGGTTTCTCCTAAAAATGTTACATTTACTGGAGCTGCACCAGCGCATGGATCACCATCTATCCATACTTGGTCTGGCCCGTCGCCTCCTGGGCCAAACTCTCCAAAGCCGCCTGGAAACCCTCCTTCAAATCCTTCTAGCGGATCAAAGAAAGGCATGTCCCCACCGCCTAATGGAAAATCAAACGGAGCGTCTTCTGGAAGTCCAAATTCTCCTGAGTCTAATTGCGGTGGGTCTGGGAGGGCTATGTCGTCAAATACATCTCCCAGTATGTTTGCTAGCTGACCCATTACTTCCGGTAAAGCAGTAGGATTGTCTGGGTCTGAGCATATACCTTTCATTGCTTGTAACGCAGAAGCAACTTTATCTTTTCGTAAAGCCATTACGACCCTGTGCTTGCTATTTTAACAGTTGCAAACGCTCCCCTAGCTTTGGGATGAGCGCGATACTGAAGTCCTGTCCCTGCGTACCCTGTCCATGTTCCTGTCTCCCTCGCAGCGGCATCTACCGCATCTTCGGCGGTCTGACCTACATGAACGGACCATGTGACATTTCCGCTGTTCTGTCCTAATGCTGCACATATTGAACTCAGCTTTCCCTCAAACATTCCCGAACTGTCGCCCAATGAAAAAGGACCAAATACAATATGAGAGCTGATAGCGTTGCTTCCATCGTCTTCATCCAACGAGGGTTTAAGGTGCCGTAAATATCCGTCATGAGAACCAAAAACCACGGGAGATTCGTTAGACGTAAAATCCCTTCGAGTGTGACACGCTGACGCTACGTGGTCTGCTTGGTAGGACACAGGCCAGAATGCTGCTGTTACCTTATCCCCGTCCATGCGGGTTTTAATGTCAATAAACCAATGGGATGTATTCGACCCACCGTGAATGAACAAATGTACACCCCTGTAACGCATGTCATACGCCATCGTTACGGTTTTACTAGAAGTGTCTATGTTGAGTAGCTCTTCAGGAAGAAGCTCTCTGGATACGCTTGTGGGAGCAGTACCGCACCCTGGAGGCATGACGTACAAACCATCGCGGCTCATAAACATCATGTACCCACCTGCTATGAGACACCAAGACTTCGGGCCGAGAATACCAATCTGGTCATCGAGTCTTCGGGCTATACCGCCTAGTGCTGGGTCACCAGTCATAATCCATAAAGACGAAGTACATCCAATAACTAAGCAGTTCTGATGATAAGGAACTAGTGCAATGATAGGTTCGCTAATCTGACCTGCTGACGTAAGGCTACCCACAATAGAACGCTGTGCGTCGTCTGCTGAGTAATCCCAATCAGTTGTGTCTCCTTGACGAGACATCTTAAAGTTTTGTGGGTTACTTGCCTCTACACAGACAAGTCGGTTTCTCCACGCTGCTATTGTTGTGCAATTCGTGGGAACAGAACCTTTTAGCCAATCCTGAAACAACGGGTACATCTTGTTGTCTACTGGATCGTAAACTTTAATTGTTCGAGCAATGCGGTACTTTATCCCTGTGACGTTTTCTGCATTGGGAGCAGTAGCAAGTGTAATATCTTCGCCGTCTACTTCAGTTATTTCAAACGCACCCGTTACGGTTCGTCCTGTTTGGCCTCGGGTAGAGCGAGACACACGTATGTCAGTGTTTACGCCTTTGGTTGTTTCGGCAACCGTTGCAAGCCCAGTGCCACCCGTTAAGCCAGCAGAATCAACTGCCATGATGGAAACATCGCGGCTACCAAGACTTCCAGTAAACGTAATAACTACAGGTGCCGAGTTTAACGCCCCGCCTGTTCCACTGGCTTCTCCTGACGGAACAATAGACAACGCCTCTATTTTTTCTTCTACAGAATTTCCTGAATCGTTAGTAGCAGCAGCGTTCCATGCAATAGGAGCAGTAGTTTCCACTTCTCCGTCAACAATGACTTTTAAATTAAACGTCCCGCCTGTAGCACCCTGAGTAATAGTTTGAACTTCGTTAGTACCTCCACCCGTTAGTTCAGAGCTAAACGCTGTAATTAAAGGTACTCTTTGTGCCGCAAGGTCGTTTTGAAACGTCACCGTTACAGGAGTTCCAGGTAACGCTCCTCCGCTACACGCAACATTATCGTTTCCTGATGAATCTTTCCCAATAGATGACAACTGGACTAAAGCATTTTTAATCGTTGTGGCATTAGCGTTGTAAGCTAAATCAATAGTACGTGACCCGCTAAACTCAAGGTAATACGTGCCGCCTGTAGGAGTACCGTCTACGCTGATAGTTTGTATCTCGTTTGTACCTGCGCCACGAGAAAGAATAACTAAACAATGATCATCTTTGTCTACACCAAGGGTGCCAAAGTTCTTTCCGCTGGCTGTAAATCCAGTACCGCTAGCTAATACGCCGTTGGTTCCAGAATCAACCAAGGTGTTACTGCCGTCACCATTATCAGCGATGTACAGCTTTTGCCGCAGAGGGGCTGAGACTAACGAGCGGTCGTTTGCTAGCGTAGGAAGGGTTCCAGATGAACCATCCGCACCGTCAGTCACCTTTGCCATAGTGCTAGCGTTAGACTGATACCACAATTCACCGCCAGCAGACGCTACAAGGGTAGTTTCTCTTTCACCATCCTTGATGTACTGGATTGTGTCTACAAGACGAACACGGGCAGACGAGCCAGAGATTTGCTGGCTAAACGTCTTCCCTAATCCTGGCCTGCTTCCACCACGCTCTCGCCCTTCTGAGCGGTCATCTGTCCAGACGTTGAGCGCATCGGGTGTGGAATACGGAGCCTGCTGTTCGTAGGAACCCCGTTTGTCCAAACCTTTGACGGGCCAGGACAACGATAGCTGACGTTGTTTTGCCATAACCCATAATTAGCTAAGTGCTGCGGTGTCGTTCGCCGTAATGATCCACTTGTATCCACTGGTTCCGTTGGGAATGCTTGTTAGCACTACCGTGTCGCCAGCGTCACCAAAAGTAATCACTGTGTTTCCTGCGGTGTTGCAAGATGTAGCTGCTGTAACCGCACAGTCGCCACCATCAGTTTTTAAAGTAAGAACAATGACTTGACCTGATTTAACAGGGTCTTTCAAAGAACGAGCTTCCGATGCGGCTGTGACTAGCTCTACAACCGTCCAGTTGCCTTCTGCGGTAATGCTACCACCAGCACCAGGATCGGCTTGGTCAAAATCCGCTTTAAGTAAATCCGCTGTAATTCTGTGACCGCTCACAATAGTCTCCTAATTGAAGGTAAGTTTGACGCCAGCAATATCATTTGATGCTGGCACTAGTTTTAACCACAAAACACCATCCAATGCTGCGGAAGGTATTTTTTGTGCTTCCTGTTGGGTTGCACCTGTAATTTGTACTGCTGTTGATCCATCGGAATCATAAAGAATCCGGTAATCTCCGTTTTCATCATGGGACGCATAGCAATCAATGTTCTGCCCTGTCATAGAAGCTGGACAAATAATTGTTCCGGCCTCAAACGGACCAACTGCTATTGCGGGTGTATCCGCAAGAACGGAGTCTAAATCCACTGCGATTGATGTGTAATGATTGTTTCCCATATTACTTTCCTGGTATTACGCCGTTTATCTTGACGTAGTAAAAGTCTCGTCGTTTTGACACTGGGCTGGCGTCATACGTGTCAGCCGTTGTATTAGGGTCGCCATTAGTCCCAAGTGAGTCTGGACTAAATTGTCGCCTATCATGGTGGATTGCTGCAATAAGTCTTTGGACGTATTCTTCCTTTAAATTAGGCTTACTTCCGTCGTCAAACCTCTTGTTTGCTTCCCACAGGCAAGCTGCTAGCAAAACCTCTCCAAATATCTCTCCACCTAACGGGTAAGGGTTGGCGTCATTTATCACTTCCGGTGACCTTCGATACCTGTACCTAAGCACATATTCGGCGTCTGGGACCGGATGGAACGTCAACCTCCACCTTTGGCCTTCTACAGTGCTTTCTACTTCCGCTTTGGGAGTGATAGCAAAGTAAAAGGGTTTGTTAGCCGTGTTGTCATTTTGCCTCGCTACTCGTATATCCGCCTCTGAACGCTCTTCAATGCCCTGATAGCGTGTGAAATCTGAGTCATAGGTGATCGGGCCATTGATTCCAGCGAAGTCATCAGGAAGCGAATACCAACGTCTGCGAACCGTATACTTTGATCCTGCCGTAGCAGTGACGGTTGTGTCAATAAGAGTTATTTGAGTCGTGCTTTGGTAGCTAGCAACTGGGTATGTACTGCCACCAACAACTATCTCTGCTTGAGTGGCGTCTTCGGCTAAATAAGTGGGCCAAGTGCCTCCCGACAAAGTTACCACTCCCGAAGCTACCGTGACGGTCCCTGTGGAATACGGGGCTGTTGTGGTAAGCGTGGTAACTGGGCGGAGGAACGACCACTCGTGCGAAGGTCCATCGTCAACCGGAGGCGGTAGATACACAGACCGTAGAGCCTGCTTTATGACGTAATTAACGTCTTCTTTTTGCTGTGCAGTCCAATTGGATGGGTTGCGGTCATAGCCGACCTCCATGCCAATTTCTCGCTGCAAATCCGAAAACTTAATAGATAAGCTAGATTCAGCCATTTACTGCTACTTTTTTCTTTCGGGCTACGGGCTTGGGTTTATCCTCCCCAACGGTGGGCTTTTTTTCTTCGTAATTTACCCATTCCATAAAGCTGCCTACCATGTCCGATGTCTTACCTGACATATCCCACGCCAGTGACAAGTGAATGAGATCGTCGCCATTCATGTACCCGCCACCAAAAATAGGCTTTCGGGCCTTGTTGCCCTTTTCAACCATCTTTAAGAGGTCTACTGGGACTAGCGATGTTTCACGTATTACTTGCAATTGTTCGATTTGTCTTTTTTGTAGTTCCATCTGGTTCTCCTTAAAAATGGCGGGCCGGGGTTTCCCCCGGTCCCGCTCTTAGCATTAGTTATCAATCTGCTCTTCTTGATACACAGAAACCCAATCCACATGAAGGATAGGATCGGTTGTGCCACTAGAATGACAGACAAAACTTGGCGTCAAAGCTACGATTGGAATGTTCGTAGTAATGGCGGTTTTTGCTACACCGTTGACAAAAGGAGTAACCGAAGTTAATCCGTCAACAACAAAACCAAGTTTTACGTAAGTGTCATCCACAAGCGTATGGGCTGAAGCAGTCGAACTTCGAGTGCCAGCTTTTTCACTGTGAATGCCAACTGCTGTCGAGTTAATAGCTTCATAGCCAATGTGATTGGCTGTCGAGTTTGCAGCAGACGCAAACACGGAAGTATCAACAATCGCCAGACCTGCAAACACTTGACAAGTTGTGCTTCCAATATCAGCAGCTTTAATGCGAGCCTCATAATAAATTTTTGAGGTTGCGCTGGGGATAAAAGAAGATGCTCCAGCAGCACCGCCTAATTGAATTTGCACACCTTGGTTGTTTGTTGAACTGGCAGAATCCAGCAACAACACACCACCTTTGGCTGCAACATCCAAAGCAGCAGTACCAGCAGTAGCTTGCGTAAGAACCCATTTGTTCTCATCGTCAAACGTAAGAAAATCATCTTGAATCCCAAAACCTACGTTAAGGTCTTGGAAATCACGTGGCTGTTTGGCCCAAAGTCCAGGGCTTAGGCCACGACCGGAATTTGCACCCTGATAGGATACAAGCGGTGTAAATGCCATAGTTAAGCTCCTTATACCTTAGTACCAACTGCCTGAGCCCGACGATCCGTGCAGAGGAGATTCCATGTCGTATCGACGTACACAACAAATACGTTGTGCTGTCCGGGTGCCTTCTCAGGCTCCGTTTCACGCATGACATCACCCTTCAGGAAGATCGGATGGAAGTTGTTAAAGTTGATAAAGTAAATGGGATTCGTTTCTGGCGAGTTATCGTCCAGGTACGGAACCCATACAACAGGGGTACGCTTGAAGACAGTCTCGTCCTGATACTTCGCAGCATCATTACCAAGGTTGTCGTTTTGCTTACGAACCAAAGACTCGTAATCATCAAGCGTGGTTTCATCCATGTAAATCCGCTGCGACTTGCCGTTACCTTTACGGTAATCGTCAACGTCGATAGGACTCTTAAACTGGATTTTACGGTAACAACGACGCATCTTAGCCAGGGCGTCCTGGTCAGTAAGTGCGGAGTAGTTAAACGTGTAGTTCTTCCAGCGAGTATAAGTGTCGCTGTCTAAACCACCCGCACCGCTAGTGAAACCACTTGGATTTCCACCATTAAACGCACCTGCCGGTGTCGTGGTGTCAGAAACAATCCAGTAAGGAACACCAAATACATCCAATTCGCTTGAACTGGACGCAGGCTTGTTCCAAAACTGAGCTTCCATGTGGTCGGCTTGAGCAACACGCGCTCCAGCCTTTCGTAGTTTCAGCACCGAAAGGACAGTGTTCTGTCCCACCTGAATCAACGCCTCACGACGTTCCCAGGCCCACTCGGTAACAGTGTGCTTCCAAGGCACTTTAATCTGTTGCAAGAGGTCTGGAATCGAAACGTCGTCAGTCTGGAATAAACCAACCTGACGGGCGTTATCACTGTTCTTAACAGCGATATTCCGCTGAATCTGATCACCACCTTGGATTTCAATTTTATCCTTGGTCATGATCCGTTTAGCGGCTTCATGGTGCTGCAAGTCTGTCATCAACGACGTGAATTTATTCTTACCCAGATGATGCTGAGTACCTTTCATCAGGTCGATGATGTCTCCATCACTTAAGATGTTGACTGCCATAATAGCACTCCATTAACTATCTAACAATTCATCAATCGACATTGCCGGGGCCATACCGATTCCACGTTCAGACGCCCAAGTTTCAATCCAATCTTGAGCTTCCTGGTCTTGTCCAGGCGGCTGTGAGACTGCACCTCGCTTAGATGGTCTTGCTGTGAAACGACCCTGGGAGTCCCGAAGACGATTCGAGACATCATGTCGGACCCGCTGTTCCGCAAACTGAACTTGCTGGTCTGGAAAGGTGGCGGAAACTGCCCGCCGAAAAACGTCATCATCTGTCATACCCTGGCTCTTACCCTTGAGGAATACATAGTTGTCCCAAAGTTCTGATGCGTTTGCGAAAGCACCGGAATTGGGATTTCTACGTTCTTCTAAAGTAGCTCCAAGTAACGGATGGAAAGAATCGCCCAGCTTGGAACATTTTTCATCAAACTGGGACATTTCTGCTTCTTTAAGATGTCCTTCAATAAACTGAAGTAAATCTCTGTTTCGTTGTTCTAGAACTTCAAAGTTCTTTTTAATGCCTGGGTCCATGTAGTCGTCGTACTCAAGAATACTTTCTACTTCTGGCTGGACCTGCTCTTGTGTTTCTTCAACTTGCGGCGAAGCAACTTCCTGCTGCCCTCCGCCACTCAATAACTGCCTGTCCATTAAGTCCAGGGTTTGAGTTAAATGCTCTTGATCTGCGAAGCCTTGGATTTGCTCTTCTGTAAAGTCGTATTGTTGAGCGCGGCGAATCGTGTAGTCATCTATAAGCTGACCGTTTGTTTCTGGCTCTACTTGTGGGTCTAATGCCTCTTCGCCGGTACTCTCGCCTTTAAGTATCTCAAGTGCGTCTTCTTCTACGACCATCCGTTCGTCGGGCGTAAGCTCGGCGTCTAGGATTTCTGCTTGTAATTCTTCTGGAAGCTCTTGATTGTCCATAATTATCTCCTTGTTACCAATTAGGCATCATTCCACGTCTACGAGAATCTTGCGGAATGGTAAATTGTGATTGTGTACCCATGTCGTAGCGTATGTTTCCTTGGTAGGGATACATATGCCGCTGCATTGGGCTTATGGCCTGTCTGTACTGAGACTGATTCCACGGACGACTTTTGTTGGTTCGGTATAGGTCATCCTGTTTTTTCCAATTTTTGTACCGTTTCGTTCTTCCTAGTTGCGATTTGCCTTCTGTTGAATCAGGAGTACGTCTGCCTATGCCGTATTTTTTTTTATTCCTTTTCCAGTCGTCGGGCGCAATGATGTGCAAATGTTCTTCGTTTTCGGCATCCATTGACGCTTGATCTAATTGACTGCCGACAAAGAGCGGGGCTATTCTGAAAGTCCTTGCAGCGGCTTTGTATCCCTCATCATTTGACACGTACACAAGAGTAGAGATGCGCAAGTTGTTCCTGTCATATGCTTCGTACCAGCCTGGGCGGACAAATCTTTCACGGTTGCTGCGTGCCATTTACATTCTCCTTGGTCTATACTGACCTGCTCCGTAGGCTCCTGCGCCTGGGTTTTCTTCTCCGCCTCCGCCTATCTGCGGGGGTGTCTGCCCTACAGGCCCACCCATTTCGTCTGACATCTTTCGACGCGCACTTTCCATAGTGTTGCCTCGCATCTCGTTGTATGCGCTGTCATCCATCCCAGGCTCAGTTTCTCGGGCGGCTATAAGAACTTCTAGAAGCTCTTCAGCAGACACACCAAGCTGCTGGGCAAGCTGCTCTAGCACTTCTGGGCTGTTTTCTGGCTGGCTAAGGTCTCCGCCTAGCTCAGCAAAAGCCTTCATGATTTCTTGCTCTTGACCTCCGCCTTGCGGTCCTGGGGGGGGTGGGGCGTCTGCTGGCGCACCTGGGTCTCCTGCGTACGGCAACGGCTCGCCTCCTGGTCCTACTGGCATCTTTAAATTCCTTATTTAATAGTTGGTAAGGTCTATGTTATATTTATTTTTGATCGTTTTAGCTTTTTGATGACGCAGCAGCCCTTCTCGGTGCTTAGTTTCTGCTTGTGCCATACTTCGAAACCCTTTGTTTATTGTTTTAATTACATCTTTAGTGTTATTTTTTATGTGATTCCTGATTCTTTCGGCTTTCCTGTTATATTCGGCCTGCCTTTCGGCCTGTTCTTCCTTGGTGTATAAAACGTCAAAGATGCTTTCTTCGGAGTCGGCTCGATTCAGTTTGTCAGCCAGGGTATACATTTTGTCACTCAGACTACTTAGCATTTTTTTTGCATTCTTGCTTTGATACATACCATATGAATGTTCATCGAACAAACTACGGGCTTCATTACTTCGAATGCGGTCGTATAGTGGCTTATCTCTGTTTGTTGTAAAAATGGCGCGTATTTTTCTTGCGTGTTCTCTTATTTGGTCTTTACGCATCTCCCAAGCGATGTCACCTTCAGGTTTTTGGCCTTTAAGTTTTTTTCTTTCTTGCCAGCGTGTATAGCTGTCATTCTTTGGCACTTGCCGTTTGTCTGCCATAATTCAATACCTCCCCTATGCAGTCAAACTTCTGCGGTAGCGGGTGTATGCCGTGGATTTTTTTTTCTGCTGCTTAAGTCTATCATTTTTCCGCTGCTTACTCCTTTTATCCATTTCATGTCGTGCCTTGCGTTCGGCTTTGCCCCCGTATTTGGTTTGTATGTTTTTCTTAACTCTCTGTTGTCTTTCAAATTCCTTTTGGCGTAAGTCTGCGTCTTTTTCTTTTTTCTTTTTTTCCTCTTCTTGATTCACCTTGGCGATCCATGCAGCTTTAACGTCTATGGGTGTCTTGTCTGGATTGTCTTTTATGTATTGACGCTTCCACTGATCTGCTCTTGTTAGTCCACGTACGCCCATTATTTAGACCTTTGTCTGTAGCAAGCGTCTTTGTCGTGCATACCCGACGCTTCGAGGAGTTTGTTGCGGTGTCCATTACTTCGGATCTTTACGGCTCCGTCACGACGGATTTCCGTACTACCTAAGCCGTGTTTTTCAAAGTGCTGTCTAAGCTCTGGGATTTGCGTTGGGTTTACGCCAAGGTTATGTGACCAGTACTCAGCCGGTGCAGAACCTACTACCTGTCCCTGCGGATGATCGTGCCATCGAAGCTCACCATCTTCGTCTTTGTAAAGATAATGTTTTCTAATCGGTGCCATAAATATCCCAGCCTAACTCGTTAAGTCGTTTACTAAGAAAGTCTCTTGGTAATTTATCGCTTTCCGGGTCCATTACCAATAACAATTCTAAAAACCCCTCTTTGTAGGGCCGTCCTTCTAGCTCGGCTCCCTCTTCTGCCAGTAATGCGTAAAGGAACTGTTCGCTTGTTTTTTCCGAGATTTTGTAAAGATTTTCAATATTATACTGGGCCACTATTCGTTGGGTTCTGCGGCGTGTCCATCATGCCTAGTATGTCTTGTTGGCTTGGTCCGGTGTCTGCTGTTCGACTAACTCGTTCATACGTCCTGCTTGTGTTTGCTTGCATTGTCGGCTTGGTTCCAAACATTTCCTTTCCAGGGACCGGCATTCCTTGGACTGAAACGAACAAGTCGGTGATTTCAGGGATGTTGTAGTAATCTGACAACAGTGATACCAATTCATCTACATTTACCATCTTCTCGTTCATTTCCAGCAATTGCAGGAAGTTGGGGTTGTTTAGTAACTCCATGACAAATCCAGCCCGCTCTTCTGGCTGGGTGTATCTCATTGAGTACGGCTGAACCTCAAAGTTTAGGTCGTGCCAGATACTTCCTCTGGTTTCAGCGGGGATCGTGAAAGGCACTTCGATAGTGTCTGTTACTTTTATTACGTCAGCAAAGTCCTGAACTGGATCATTCCACCAGTAATAAAGCATGTTCTTTATGGCGGCTCCTACGCCCATTAATACCTCATTCTTCATGTCATCAAGCTGGGAGCTTGCTTGACCCAAGGCCATCTGGTCTTGACCGATAGTTTCTGACTGCGGGCCTAATCCACCTAAAGCAGTGAGGTTTCCGCCTATTTTGTCCATCATTTGGTCTAGGTTCATCGTGTAACCCAGTAACTGCTGATCGACTCCTGGGTTTTCAAATACCTTTACGGAGTTGGGGTCGTTCATCTGGACCATCTCTCCGTCACCAGCCTCACGCTGGCGTCTGGCATCCTCGTCGTGTCCCGACTGGTATCCAAAGATTGTTTTTTGCCTAATGGCTTTGCGAGCGTTTTTGTTGAGAAGCTGATTTGATAGTTCGTGCATGTCACGCCAGTGTGCAACCGGAGGCACAGGCATACTCTGCCCAATAGGCCAATCAAAACCTAAAAAGTGGTATGGGCCGCAATATGTTGCACCTTGCGTTGGTCCATTCCAGTCAATTACCGACAAGGGAACGTCAACATGGGACGACGAATCGGCTGATTGGTTGTCAACGCCAAACGTGATTATTTGTTCAACTTCTGGGACGTATATCTCCCAAACCTCTACTTCCTTAAACAATGGCTCTGAGTTGGGTGCTTGTCCACCGCTGATATTGCTAAGGTTGGGGTCTCCGCTGCCTGTCAGCTTACTGCGTACTGATTCGGTAAGGGCTTTCCGGGCGTCAGCATCCCAGTCTTGTCTTTCCTTGGCTTCTTCAAGATTTATCCTGTACTTGTGTCCCATGAACGAACACATTTCCCAGGGTCGGCCTCTTGCTTGGAGGTCTTGAACCCAATCGTCTAGAAGTATGGTCTCTGCGTAAACTTCGCCTACAGGCATTTCAAACGGCCCCATTTCATCTTCCCACTCGATGACGCCTGTTTCTGCCCACCCGACCTTTAGGATTCCCATGCCGAACATAGCAGACTCGACCCACTCTCTAACCCTAGATCCCAGGTCTGAAGCCTTGATTATGTTGTTAGCTAGCTGTTCCGCTCGCACTGCTGTGACTTTTAGCTCTTCGCTTTTGGTTGTTACTGTGACCCTTGGCATCCTTGCTGAAAGGATACGAGAGTATATTTGCACTGCCATTTTAAGATAATTAACTGGAACACGATCTGTCGTTCCGTCGTCGGAATAGTGCTTGCCGACGTATTGCCTTACGGCTTCGTAAGTATTCTTACGGTATGGCTGTAGTTTTCGGTGGTTTTCAGAAACCGCTGCCCTAAGTTTAGGTAGTTCTACCACGACGACTCCTGCTCCATGCGTGTGTCATGTTTCTTTCGCCTGGAAGCAAAACTGTAGTCTGGTGGACTTAGCTCGCTTGCTGGCGTTTGCTTTAGTTTTACTGCCGGTCTGTCGGTAACTCCACGCCAAGCTACTGCTGTGGCAATCACTCTGTCACCGTGGTTGTCCCCGCCGTGGGCAGGGTCTTCAGAAAACATTGACTTTTGGTGAACGACTTTCTGATTACTATAAACGTAATCTTTACACTCATTAATACAAAGCAAACTTCTCTCTGTGTAATGTCCGCTTGCTAGTGCTTTGGCGTGATTCGAGAGCAGCATTAGCTTGGTTTGAGTGTTGGACCACCACCCCGGAGTGAAGGTTTTCTTCTTTTTTATGGATGTTTCGTTTGTCCTCATAAAGTAATGCGTATACCCGAACTCTATGATGTGAGACCCAAACGCCCCACCAGGACCGTTATCTTCCCACACTAAATACGCTTCTTCGTGTAAGCCTTTAAAGAATCTCCCTAAAGCTCGTACATACCGAGCGTAATCCAATACGCTGATGTCATTGCAGGCAAACTCTGCAACTTTGAATCCTGTGGTTACGTCAATGACCGCTGCGGCATGGTTTGTTGACTTAGGACCACCCTTTCCTGACGCTATGTCGCACCCGATGACGTATCTACGGTCTTGGGGTGGGACTCCGTTTGCTAGCGGTGTCCAGACTTTCAGCCTTCCCCCTGGTACGTCCATCCACTCTGGTTGCATTTCTTCCGGTGAAAAGTCTAAGTCCCCGACGTGAAATGGCTCCATGCAGGTATCTTCGCCCTTCACTAAACTTTCTGGATCGTAGAACTGACTTCCCGATCCTGAGTAGTCGATATCCAATTCCTGAGCGATAAGTCTCTGTACGGGGCTTCTTCGGCACTCTCGGTCGTACCACGGTGATCGTATCTTTCCGTCTAGGATGTATTCGTAGTCTTGCTCAACGTCCAGGATTTCACGCTCCTGTATCGTGTTGACCCGGTGGGAGCGGTACAGCCCTACTGATTTGTGAGGATGGAGGAACCACGGAAGTGTAATAACCTCAATGTCTGGGGAATCGGCGTTAGCGACCTCGTAGAAGATCCCAGAAGCCCCCTGTGGCGTCGAAAGCATAATACGGCTGTCTGTAACGTGCTGAGTCGAAGCGTACGCAGCGTAGCCGTCATCGGCCTTAAACGCCGCAAGTTCATCCATCATGAATGCTAGCTTACGTCCACCACGAGCCACGTCGCCGGTAGCTGAGTAACCTACGATGGTTGACTCGTTCTCTGATTGCTTGAGCTTTAGGCTAGACCTGTCATTTTTCTGGAGTTCCGGCTTGAGGAATGACGGAAGATTCTTTAGGTGAAAGTCCAGCTTCCACATGAGAGTATCTGGATCGTCGGACTTATCCACGGCGTCTTCGGTACGAGATACTAATCCCATTGCAGAATATGGGTGGAAACACCACTGCCAGAAGAAGATGGTTAGTACCATCCACGAAGCCCCCATATCTCGGGACTTTTCCAGCAAAACGTCCTTTGTCCCAAGATGCTCCACGATCTGCATGATGCAGTCGTCTTGGAACTCCCAGGTGATAAACGGGATTACGTCCCTGGAGCGTGGCTCATACACCCAGCAGAAGGTGTTTATGAAAAACAGTATATCTTCCCTACAGAACTGCTTTATGGCCTCGGCAACCTCTGGGTTGACGTAGCACTCCTCAAGCACCTTCTGTCGGTACAGCAGATTGGCCTTCAACTCTTTCGGCACCACGGTGTAAAACTCCCCGTAGTTCCCTAAGCTCTTCTGGCTGGAGATGTTTTTCTGCCGCTCCTTCGAGCAGCCCCACTGCCTCTTTGTAATCAGCTTTTCGACTCTTTTGTTCATCTTGTTGAGCCGCCAATCTATCTAGAACCCGTAGTGTTAAATCAGCAAATTTATTTTTATTATTTTTGCGCATGTCGTAAAAAAACCATGCACCCGCTGACGGAGCTTCCTCTATGGTCGCTGTTTTAGGAGCCTGATAGGCCCAGTCGAAGTCTTCTAGGATGTTGGTGGAATTAGCTTTTTTTTGAAGCGTTTCCAGGGACTCGTCGGTTGCCGGTTCTTCCGGGGCCAGTTGATACTCTTCGGGGACTTCTATGCCCTCAATGGCACCGTATTCTGCGGCCATTTCAGAGTAAGACCTCCAGAACGCCGCTATGCGGTCTTCAGCCGCCCTGCTCCCGGCACAGTACTTCTCCTGAAGGGCGTCGAACTCTTCCCTTCGGTCTTTTGTGGTCCAAGAGCGGTACAGCAAGCTCTTGTATTTCCCGACAGCTAGAGAATACTTGCTTTTGTGGTTCTTCACCTGCGGCCTCCGTCCACATACCGCATAATAGCCTCTAAAGGCTCGTATAGCGTCGGTGTACGGCCAATCTTGCCGCCGTCTATGCCCTGCTCGTGGCGGGCTTGGCGAATCTCGGCTTTCTTCTTCTCGATATGGGACTCCAGCTTCTCGTAGTCCCGTTTTGTGGCTTTTCCTCGGTTCACTTTGTCAAAAATCCGTTTTACTTTTTGGGGCGTATCCTTCAGCCCGTACATACGCTTCTCCTTAGATGCAGGCTACAAAAATCTCTAGGTCGCAAGACGCTGTGTCGGCGTCAGCCGTTACGTTTACTAGGTCTTCCAGGGCAAGGCTCAAGGCACTAGCCGAAGCGTCCATAGTATCCACCACTCCACCGGCGAGGTCGCCGTTGTAGACAAAAGACTGACCCTTATCCAGCTTTACGGCAAATTCGTGGTTTCCCTCACTCTTAAACGTCAATACGACGTGGTTGGTGTCGTCTAGGTTTGTAATGCGGAAATAAACAACTTTGTCTTCTAAAAACGTCCCAGCAGCGACCGCCGTTCCAAAAGCCAGGACTTCTTGCTCCGTAGTGGTAGCGGTGACAATCCGCTTGCTGACTTCGTTGACCGAAGCAATCGTCAACGTGTTGGTTGATCCCTGGTCGTAGCCATTTAGCGTAATAGCCTCTGTCAGAGTGACCGTGAGAGTTGCTGATCCTACCGTCGAGGTCATAGTTAGCTCCTACATCGCAGACATTGGACTACAGGGGCGGACTTAGAGTGCCTGCGATGGTGGATACGCCAAGCTAAACCGCCGAATATAAACAATCCTAGAAACACCCAGGTTAGTGTACGCATGTATAGCTCCTTTTTCTGAGACTCTACCACATTTGGGGGGGTTGTCAAACCCGCCTTTTCTTTTTGCGGTACTCCCGCTGGTAACCAATGAATCTACCACAGCCGCACACCACCTCGTAGGCGTTCTCTCTCTCCACCCAACGCTTTCTCCAGATATGGGTGTTCATCCAGCAACTTCGGTTAGCACAGCGGTTCTTATCTATCTTAACACTCAATATCTGCATCCTCTTCTGGTTTGATCCCCGTTACCGTAAGCCTCGACCCCCCCCTCCGAGGGTTCAGGTTTCCCCAAAGGGGGGCCCCACGAAGGTGTGGTGTACACCTGTATACTGTATCGTACCACCCCCCAGACGAGGGGCCACGCGTGGGGGGCCTACTTATGGGGGGGCTGCGCTGGGTAGTGAACATATGTACACCCCTATCAATCCCCCCTGTATTGACTACCTATCATGGGGGGTGTGCTTACCCCTCGTTGTAGTGTCCCTCTTATAGGGGGGAGGAGGATTACCCATTGGTGGGGGTCATTGTGGGGGGGCCGCTGATGGGGGGCGTCCCTAAGTTTTTTTATGTTTGGCACGGTATTATTTTCCTATCTAATTGGCATGTTATTAGCTACCTACATGTTGTGGTTGGTCGTTGTTGGCACCTACTACATGTTGTATGCTTTGCGACGTTAGTCTGTGTGGGCCTATCGGATGCCTACTAGTATACCAGCATAGTGGACCTTGTAGGCCATTGTGGGGCATCCTGTGCGATTCTAGGGCCTATCTGGCCCCCTGAAAGTATTTTATTTATTTCGAACAAAATTGTCCGATCTGGTCATTTTGTGCTGGACGGCGGGTCGATAATCCCTATACTTGAGACAGTTGAGTTGGTTATCTAAATCATCTCAACTACAACATTCCAAAATAAAGACTGGAATCAAACGGTTGCTATGCACCGTTACCGATTGGTAATAATAACTCCAATCATAAGCATAATTTGCGGCACTTAGCCGCTGGCCCGTAAACGCTACATATCGGGTTGCCGCTCTGAGGAGTATCCGGTGCAATAGAATGCCGGTGGGATTTATTCCCCTAGAAAGTATGTAGAAAGTGTTCAGCGCAAGCAAGTGCTATTGCTTGTAGTCTACCCTAGTATCGCTGGCAGTCGTGCCGGCGGGCCAACAATGTGTTGGCGTGAGTCTAAGCACCGTAATTGGAACCGGAGAGATAGTGAACGGGTGGGAATAGTGGACGATGGATATATTGGGAGTTTCTTCGAATAACCCCGAGTGATATATCCGACAAGCTATCCCGATTTGCAGGCTACTCTGAAGATTTATGTCAGACAATGGCGCGTGGTCGACACTATAAAATGGCCAGCGTACCCTCTATCGGGTGCTGTCAGAAAGTGAGAATATTATGATTGAGAAAAATCTAGTCGAGTATTTCTCTTATGTTCACGATTGTGAAGTGAGCGGCTTTATGACAGACAAAGAGATCGAACAGTCGGACCTTCCAGGTCTGGTTGTCGTTCGTTCACCCGTTCTTGTGAGGTAATAAAATGAATCTTGATCGAAACTGTAGATCAGAGGTCGAGCAATTTTTGAAACTCGGAGTCATTACGGTGGCAGAATACAATGCGTATTGTGACCGCTGGAATAATGAGTGTGTCCGGCTTGGACCTCTGATGAAAAAAATAAACGATTCTGACCTCTATAAATGATTCTAAATAACGCTAGTCTTTCCCCTCAAATAGACAGCATCCGGTAGAGGGTACGCAAGTGAGAAGTGGAGCCATTCAGTGGCAGGCAGAAAGTGAGCATTCTATGCTTAATACATCTGTTACACATATCACTGAATTGCAAACCGCTGTAAGAGATGCGGTCCATGTCCTTTCAATATTGGGGCCAGACACGTTTGACGATTGGCCCTTGGATTATAAGAAATACGGAGAACGGCTCAAGGATGCTGCTGAGTCATTCGGATTAGACTTATCTGATAACGACCCGTTCGGAACAGGCGACCTAGTTTAAACCCTAGCAGCCTGCTACTGAGTGGTTCCACTTTTCACCCCTAGAAAGGAGTTTTTCAGATGAATGCATTTGAAAATACTGCTGATGTCGTACTAGACCAGATTGCAGCCGATTTTAACTTCGACGTGGAGTTGAGGAAAAACGGCTTCGAGATACCCGATTCTGAGGGTAACTTGACTGGGAGTAACTTTCAGGCAGATGGTAATTTTCGTTGTGTACGCACAGACACCCAATCGGCTGTTGGGCAGGGAATCGTTAGCAGCGGTTACCACCCACACACAAGCGATGATGTCGTGACACTCTGCCAAGAGGCAATTCACGCCTTTGGTGAAGGTGTCGCACGTGCGGAAACCAATTTTGATGACCGCTCTGGTCACAGAGTCATCATTTCACCAGCAGCGGATGTTATGCGGACGGTTACAGGTAAAGATACTGTTTTCCCCCGTTTGATTATCCGTGCTGGTTACGGTGGCTCTTCTAGTTTCAGTTGCACGTTGGGTCTTTACCGATCTCTGTGTACAAACCTTGAAATGTTTGAAACGCATAAATCTATGCAGTTCAGACACCGACACACGCGCGGTTTGCGTGATAAGTTGGAAGGGCTTAAAGCCACGTTTCGGGGTTTGCGTGGATCTTGGGATAAGATCGAAAAGGCAATTGATCTTGCCAATTCTCGGCATGTACCGATTCGGCACTCTCTAGAGCAGGTTTATGGTAAGCCTGCGACAGAGGATCAGATCGAAAAGTACGAAAAGCGGATAGACGCTGTTATCCACCGCCTCCACAAGGAGCGGAGAGCAGGCGAATACGGCTTGCAAGAGGAAGGCATGGCAACGGCTTGGGAGATCTATCAATCTGTCCAAGGGTATCAAATGTGGGACTGTACTCGTTCCACTTACATGCACGAAGGCATGCGATACAAGCGGGAGGATTTAGACCGTGCCGTTGCTGCTAGTAATAACTCCGCCGTGAAGAAGGCTGAAAAGCTGTTCTTCGTGGCAGCGTAAGGCGACTAGGGAGAGTAGGGCGAAAGTCCTGCTCTCCCTCCCTTCGGGGTGAAGGACACACAAATCGTGTGGTTCCACTTCTCACAGTCCTGGTTCTATCAGTGGCCGGTTTAGAAAGGAAAGCGTTATGTTAAAACGCATCCATATAAACCAGCAGGTAATTAAGGAAAATGCAAAGACTGGCGAACGTTTGCCGGTCATCACTTGCAAAACCTATAAGAGTAATAGTTACTACACTGAATTGGAGATCATGGACTCGGACGGTAGCGTAGCCGCTAAGGTTATCTACAGCCCTGACAAACCGCTCTCTTGTGGTGCTAAGGTTTGGATTGAGACAAGAGCAAACGTCACTGGCGTTGCTCATGACTATCCAGACCCTAGATATGCCCACAGAGATGACTCTAATCTTTATCCCTGTTTTACGTAAGGAGACAGTTATGAGTATTCCGGTTTGTAATCTGTGCAACCAGAGTGGTGCTGGCATCCAGTTTAATATCTCTAGTCCTTACGGGTTCGGCACTTACTGCGTCGAATGCGAAAAGAAATTAAAAGAGGAGAACCAAGAATGAAAGGGAGACAGAGAGAGCTTCCAATCATGGATAAACAGTTGTGGTTTGATTTCACCCTTTAGAAAACAAGCCGGTCACTGATTGAGCCAGGACAGAGTGGTGGGTTCTATCGGGTGCTGGCTTTTTCACCCTTATTTTAGGAGAATTAGCCATGCATGAGTTATTTAAAAACCTAACCGAACAATCCCAATCACATAAGAGCCTTGCAGCGGTGGCATTGGCAGACCGTGTAGCCAAAATTGACCTTACGGAGAAGTTCGCAAGAGCTTTCCAACATGAGGTTGATATGGGAAACGTGGTTTGTGATTTTGACAATGAAGATTACCGTATCGAGACTCAGTATTATTGGGATCATTTCGAGATTGGCCTAAAGCTGCTCCCTGCTATTCGGAAAATAACTGGGTCTTCTTTCAAACAGGACTGGGTATCGACGGACGGTAAGGATGTTTTGGTAGTTACCGTAAAAGTAGAGAGCGGTACCTACGAGGGACTTAAATTTAGGTATCACAAGTCTGCTCCTACAACCGGAGACTGTATGGTTGAAGAAGTAGAGTATCCAGCGACAACCCGATTTGAATTAGTTTGCAATAAGTCGTAAGCGGCACCAATAGCGTGACGCAATACCTGTTTGCAGAGTGATGCCCACCTGTAAGCCAAATAGGCAGAGAGCCTAGGAGGATAGGAAAATGGACTGTGAGAAGGACTAGTGCGGCCCGCTATTATGGGCGGCATCCCTAGCGGCGGTTTATGACGTAATGCCTTTGACGAAACAAAGACTAACGCAACACTTTTACAGCCAGCATCCGATAGGATTCACCACTCAGGGAAGTGAGATCGCTCAGGCGTGCTTCTTTTGAAAAGGAGTAGATCATGGCAACTAGAGCCACATATCGATTCTTGGAGACAGAAAACACGCCAGAGACTACGGTTTACATTCATTTTGACGGATACCCTGAATGGGCTGTAGATAATTACATCTTAAACGCTTGCAATGGTGACTACCGGAGACTCAGCGCAGAGCAGTTTATCCGGTCAAATGAACGTGCCGAGATTGTTAGCGGTCACGACCATGTTGGCGGGACTGAGTATCGTTACGATTTCACAAACAGCTTTCCAAATTTTAATCCTCACCCATGCTGCTGTGTTCACATTTTGCGTTCCCAGTGGGATTCGGATGAATGGATAGAGGAATGGAATGGCACTCTACAGGAGCTACAACTAGCCTCTGAGAGTGGAGTATGGGCTGGACAGACGTTTGAGCGAGTCAATGCTAATTAAATTACTTTCACCCTAGCACGTCTGAGTGGTTTCACTTCCCGAGGATCACTTTCATTTTTAACTAGAAAAGGAGACTGTGATGTCATTCATCATGCAAGTTCTGGTTGATGGAGAGTGGAAGGATGTTAGTCAAAAAGGCAAACCTCCTTACACATACGACACCCATGAAGAAGCGGATTGGGCATTGCGACGTAATTATCACGATGCCACTCTTCTTGGAGATCGCTCTACCGCCAGAGTAAAGGAGGTGACTGATGAGTAAGCCAGCCGTGGACCCACGTTTTGGGGTTCCAGATCTGCATGGTTTTACGATTGACATTCCTCGAAAGTATCAACTAAAGCGGGAAAATACTCGCCATGAGCAAAATTGGCCCGCTGAGGCGAAAAAGGAAATCCACGAAATCAGAGAGAAGCTGAAACTTCTCAATGGTGACGATGATTACCTTTTTAAGACTGAAAAGGAATGCCAGAAGTTTATCGACAAAGCCGTAAAGGACGGTTTAATCGAGAAAGGGGAAGCCGAACCTACAGAAACTATGAGGATTCCCTTCTTTTAATACATTTTCGTGAGGGTGAAAGTGGCCCTGTCTCTGGATTCGTCTGGGGGCAGGGTTTTTTCACAGAAAGGAAACGATTATGGACGAATCGCATGATTTGCTTGTGGAATTGGTTGAAATGTGCAAGACGATTCCCGCCGAATATACCGGAGATTACGACGATTTAGGTGACCGAATAAAAATCTATCTAGAGGAGGACGAATGAACATTTTAACGACAATGCTGTTTACTTACGTTTGCTTTGTTTTGCTTGCTTCGGTTGTGGCGTCTTTAATGGATTTTGCCGCTAATCGGGGGTGGATACCTAAACCCAAGAAGGAGGACTGAGATGGGAAGGATGAAAGAGGTGTTTCAGGAGTACCAGCAACTCCGAGAAGACGCTATTGAGCAAATGGAGGAGTCTGGATATTCAAGGGAAGCAGCGGAGACCTTCTTAGATGGGGTATTGCAATGCTTTCCCAATGCGTGTAAGTTATTAAACTCTCACAAGGAGGACAATTGATGGAATTGATAGCAGGAGGGTTTTTGTTGGGGTTCTGCGCAAGTGCGTGGATTTACATTTTGTCTTGGTTATGGAGGGAAGACGTATGAGACAGGTAATTTGTGAACTTGGGCATCATCATTATGAGGACGAGGAATGCCCTCATTGCGTAATGACCATTGACCCTGTGGCTGTCTGGGAAAACCCCGACAAGCACACAGAAAAGGCAATTGAGGTTACAGGGGCTTACGACCCCCTGATTCAAGAAGCCAGAGACTACTGGACCCCTCGCATTGGGCGGGAGGCCGCAAATGAGTTAAACCCTGAATGCGAACCATTGCCTAAAGAAAGGATTTATTAATGGAGAATTTTGTGGAAATAAGCAGGGATATCACCAAAGAGTTTAAGCAACGGAGGCAGGAGCTTGGTTTGCTCCAGGTTTCCGTTGCCGACCTCATTGGGGTTTCTCACACGTACTACAACAGGATTGAAAACGGCCTACAGCCTCGGATGGATCTGGAGCGTGTACACAAGTGGGCCGAAGTACTTGAAAAGAAGGCGGTGTACACGCCTGCCCAACTAGTACTGGAGGATTTGTAATGGCACCGACTAGGCAAGAAGGAATGATTGTCGATCACGTCATTTTCCAGCGATTAACTGCCCATGACAGGGCGCATTTTGAGTTGTATTTTATGGACGGAACGTCCAAGTCTTACGAGCTTCCTGTTGACTCTCTTTCCAATCAGGTAAAGAGGATGGACGTGGAGAAGTTAGACAAGGAGTTGTCCGAGTATTACCGTCCCGACGAGGGACCATACGATCTTTAAAGGAGATTTAAATGGAGATTAAAGTAGGATCAAAGGGGGAAGGCACTGTACGTGGAGCGCAGCCCCTGGAACCGTGGAGCGGAAACTATGGGACTATGTACCCGTTTCTCTACACAATCGAAGTGGAAGGCGGGGACCAGTTTTCTGCCAAGGCTAATCACAAAGAGAACAGACCTCGGTTTGGTGATGGTGACAGAGTGTCATTTGCTATTACAGGCGAGAGGAACGGAGACCTTGAAGCCAAGATAGACAAGGCTGGGTTTAGTGGAGGTGGCGGTTTTAGTGGCGGTGGAGGATCGTACTCTGCCCCGTCTAAGTCTTCGACGCCACTGGCTACTTGGGACGACCTGAAGAACAAGTACGCCGAACTGGTGCCGTATGTGAAGGCTCAGTTGATTGGTGCTGGACTGGAGGCGGATGCTGCTGCGGTCAACGCTGGAGTGGCAACGCTGATGATTCAGGCTGAGAAGATGAACATTAAGTTCGAGGCCGATAGTGTCCCATTCTGAGTGGAGAGGTGAGGCCGCTCAGGACTGGATTGATGAGTTTCAAGCAGCTATTGACGTACATGAGTCGAACAAGTGGAGGCTTGGCGACTTAATGATTCAGGCAGAGTACCTAGCGGAAGAGCATTCACAAGCCTTCCCTGGGTGCGAAACCTGGATGCACAAGCTACGTCAATACAAGGAATGTGCGGAACTCTGGCCTGAGTCTACTCGCAGCGACAAGATGAGTTGGACCCACCATTGGATTCTAAGGCACCACCCAAAGAAGGAGGAGTGGATTAAAGCCTGCTATGAGGATGGGATTGAGTCTTTACATGCTTTAAGGAGTTTACTTAACAGATAAGGAGGACTGGGATGGATAAAACTTGCAATAGATGCAACCAAGAACACTCTGAAATAGGGGTTTGTCCCAACTGTGGGTGTCCTGAATTTAGAGTGAAGGAGGACTGATATGTGTGCGTCAAAAATAAGGCATACTTTTACTGAATTTGGACAAGGGAATGCTAAGTACCCCTGGAATGAGTGGTCTGACGGTTCAGCGTGGCTGGCGAAGAAGGGAGAGGACTTCAAGATAAAGATTTCATCATTTGACCAGTCTTTACGTAACAAGGCCGGTGCGCTGGGGATGAAGGTGCGGGTAAACAAGGAAGGCAAGCGGTCGGTTATTTTTCAGTTTTACAAGGAGGACTAAAATGATTGCTAGGAAGGTGACGCTCTCATGGAGCGAGTTGTACATGGCTTCCATGATTGGGGTGAGGCGGAGGATTGCTTCAGTCCAGCGTGGATACAAGGAAAGGCGGGGACTTGCCAGGAAGGCTGAGGCCGAGCAGTGGTTTTACAATGTCATCGGTGCGCAGGGAGAGGCGGCTTTCGCTAAGGTCGCAGGAGAGTACTGGCCGATGACTATCAACGCCAAAAAGAGTGAGGCTGACGTTGATCCCGACTGGCAGGTTCGGTGCCAAGCCAGGGATAATTCGGATTTGATTGTCAGGCCGGACGATCCTGGGCATTTCAAGTACGCCCTGATGACGGGCAACGGCCCCGAGTTTACATTCAGGGGCTGGATACTAGGGGATGACGCCAAGAGGGAAGAGTGGTTTGAGGATCGTGGAGGACGGAAGGAGCCTGTATTCTGGGTTCCACAATCATACCTAAAAGACTTTGAAGGAGGACAAGATGACGCCGCAGGAACTCGACAACTTTCTGAATGACCCTACTGAGGGCTACTTTGTAAAATTCTCTGGACTTAAGACGTGGTGGATGAAGCGGAAGCCTGAAGAAAGGCAGGCTATCCAAAACAACTGGTACGGTCTGTTCAAGCATTATGAGGTGTTCTGGCTGTGGAACGCAGCAGAGGCCATACAACGCTCTGGAAACACTCCAATCAATGTGCAGGAATCTCATCGGGATGCACTGCTTTCGTGGATTAAGGACCGAATACCGGCCCCCAGGCACCCAATCCTAGACGAGCCTGAGCCTACCGAGTCTGACATCAAGGAACGTACCCTCAAATGGACCGAAACCTACGAGATACTCAAGAAGCAGAACGAGGAGATTACTGCTGTCAAGAAGGAGCAGGATCAGGTCCGGTTTGAGGAACTACGGAAGGAGGCGGAGCAGGACTTAGAGAAGACTACGGTAACTACCGTGGATGTTCGGCAAGTACCTCCAAAACCCGAAGAAAACGGCAAACTTGCCGCATTGCCCTCCCCAACGGACTTGAAAAGTATCTCTGAAGATGAGATACAGGATTTAAAGGCGGATTACGAAAAGCTCAAGGATGAGAAAGACATAGCTTTTTAAGGAGATACCCTATGGGGAAGCTATCTATTGAGTTCTGTGATTACTGCAAGAAGGTTGGTTCTACAGAAGAGGTGTTTCTTGTTACTGATAGAGCCAAGAGGTCCACTGAGTCAAATAAAACCAGCCTTCACCTCTGTGAAGATCACCTACTAGAACTCAAGACCTACTTTGAGTCTTTTAGAAAGTACTCTAACTTAGATTTAGCTAACTTAGTACTTAGTACTAAGACTGAGTAAGTTTATTTATTTATTATTTAAAAGAAATATAAACTACTCTTAGTACTCAGTGGCTTAGTTAGAGTGATTGTATTCCCCAGGAATTGCAGGACAAGGGGGGGGTATAAAAAAAAGGGGCCAGGGTGAGGACATACCCTAGCCCCCTCGAAAGGAGAACGCAGAACTGCGGCTATCATCAGAACCTAACTACCAAAGGATTGCAATATGGATGTGAGTAAATTGAAGATTGGGTACAAGCTGTGGTCTACGAAACACAAGGAATATGGGGAAATACTGGGGATTCTGAAAGATGGATGGATAAAGCTGCGAATCTCTGGGAAAATAAAGGTTGTGCAGATTGAGGAACTTCGCAGGAGAAAGCCTTTGGCAAAGAAAAAGAAAAAGTCTGCACCAAAGATTACGCTATTTGAGGATCTTAGCATGAAGGACCAGAAGAGAGTTCTCAAAGCATCCAATCATTGCGACCTTCCCATTCAAACTGTCATGGAGGAGCTAGGACTAACATGAAAGCAATCATCGTTAAGTGGTACGACGCAGCGGTAACGGAAGACCGATGGAATGATATTGACGAAGCCATTTACCAGTGTCGAGAAAAATTAGATGCCTGCCTGACGGTGGGGTTTTTACTTGACGAGACTGACCCTGGGCTTCCAACTCATACCATCCACCTAACTTCTACAAACGGGGTGGACCAAGTTGGACCAATCACGCATATCCCTGTTTGTTCTATTATTTCAAGGAGGGAATTAAATGAGCTTCCGATGGGATGAAAATAAAGAGGAGTATCTACGCAGACGCCTTCAAGACGATCCAAAGACGCCGATCATTCATTTTCAGGAATACTTTGGAATATCCTATGACGCTGTTCGGTTCAAGCTGAAGCGGATGGGAATCCAAATTTCAAGTGTTCGGAAAGGGAAGGTGGTAATAAAACCGGAGGTAGAAGAGGAGTTTACTCCGCCAGAGGACGTTTGGGACGCCTACGAGAAAAAGAATGAGCAGAAAATAGCAAGGCACAAGGCTTCTGGGAAATACGTTGCTGAGTTCCCGCATGAAATCATTGCTGTGACCTTCATCTCAGATCAACATATTGCTGGCAATCAAATATGTGATTTAAAGAGGATGCGTGAAGACGCTGAACTTATTGCCAATACCCCTGGGCTCTACGCCTGCCTGGGAGGTGATTCCATTGACAATCACATTAAGCACAGGGCAGCTATCCTTGCAGCCAGGACAACTCCAGGCGAGCAGTACGAGCTATTTGACCACTACCTGAGCCTGTTCTCAGATTCTATCCTGGGAGTAATTACAGGGAATCACGACGACTGGACTCCCCAGGTTGCGGGGACGGACGTGATAGCTTCTATCTGTAAGCAACACGGTATAGCCTGTAGCAGTGACGAGGCTAGGGTTACTGCCATAGTAGGGGAAACTGAGTACAAACTTGCTTGGCGTCACAAGTACAGGTTCAGCAGCACCATGAACCAGACGCACAGCCCTAAGCAGTGGTATAGATTCGGGCCGGAGCCCTTTGACATTGGCTGCGTTTGCCATCATCATGAGACTGCTATTGAGGCCAGTCTTATACACGGACAGCAAGTGTGGACTTGCAGGCCAGGGTCGTACCAGATTAACTCCTCGTATGGACGACAAGGAGGTTACAACGATTCGCTACCGGCTTGTCCTACGTTTGTTCTTTTCCCAGACACCAGGAGGATTATTGGGTTTGCTGATGTCAGGGACGCAGTAATTACATTGAACGCAGAAAGGGAAGCATGAATGAATTTAATAGACAAGTTGGCGGGAACCATTATAAAGATTTACCGATACAGCCTACTTGGTTTATACGTCTTAATGGGTTTGGATTCATTGTCGGCAACATCATTAAGTATGCCTGTAGGTATGCGGTTCTCGGCAATGAAAAAGATCTCAGGAAAATCATCCACTATGCGGAAATCGAAATCAAAGAAAAGGAAACGACCTACGATATCCGCTCTGAAAGACAAATGCTGGAGCCTTCTAAGCCGAGCAATCAGGTTAGAAGCAAGGGACACGAGCGGGAACTGCCAGTGTGTGACCTGCGGCCAGAGAAAGCCGTGGAAGCAGATTCAAGCGGGCCACGCAGTGTCGGGGAGAGTTAACGCAATACTATTTGACGAACGAGGAATCCATCCACAATGTTTTGCTTGCAACGTCAAAAAGCACGGTGCGTATGAAGACTACGTTCCATGGATGTACGAAAATTACGGCAAGGATGTTTACGACGAACTTAAACGTCTGCGGCGTACAACGGTCACGTTTACACGTGATGAGCTTTACGAACGCATCGAACAATACAAGGACAGAATTATTGCTCAAGGAGAAAAACCATGATTGAATTGATCCAAGACAACAAAGTCATTGTGATTGTTGTCGGCGTGTTGGCGCTGATAGCCGTCAACTATGAAATGCTTTCGCCACTGTGGAAGGTGGTCAAGAAGGTTCGGAAGACTACCCCCAGCGACCGTCTGTGTCTGTATGGCTGTCTGATCAAGACGCAGGATTTGCTGGTAAAATGCGGTGTGGAACGCTCAAAACTCGATGACATGACCCTTGCGGAAGTGGCCGACATCGCCACCACTGGTAATTATGAGAAAAATACTTAATACTGTCGTTCTGCTTGCCGTGATGATCGCCATATTTGGGGGTTTCCCCCCTTCGCTCCCAAGTATGGTGGTCGTAGTTTACGAGTCGTCAGAGTCTCCTCTTGGTTCGTATGTCGTTGGTGCGTTGAAGGAGCTTTCGGTTGAAGGCTTAGAAACACGCATAATTGACAAGGACGTAACCACCGGAGAGGGGGAAGTTCCTGTTCAGGTTAAGGCAGCTATTAATTCAGCCACCCAGCTTCCCTCTCTCTCTGTTCTTTCTGGGGACAAGGTTATCAGTACTCAACCTCTTCCCCCTACCTTTGACGGTATCTTGGAGGCTGTGCGATGAAGTGTTACGTTTGCGGCTCAGAGCTGATATGGGGAAGCGACCACGACAATGAGTCAGGTGATTTTTCAATAGAGACAAGTCTAAGCTGCCCAGATTGCAATGCGTTTGTTCTTGTGTCCTGGGGGGGAAAGGAACTGGGGTGATGATAGATAAAAAACTAATCGACGTTGAGTTTTCATTCGACGGGATGCTACCAGAGCCTACGCTAGAGGAGATGCACTACGCAGGGGCCAAGCCGTTTCCTGATAATATGTTTATCGAACGCAGTGAGTGGGACGACCGAATCAACGAACACGAAAAGCATAAGAGTTCAGCAGAGGATTTCTCTGGACGCTTCACCCATCAGGGAAATTCCCATGAATGTGTGTGTCACGCTGCTCATCAGGCGTTTATGTGTGCGTACAACAAACAGCTAGGTGGACTGAAGCATCAGGTTTGGTTTTCTCCTTTAGCCCTCTACACCAGAATTACCAACGGTCGTCAGTGGGGCGGGTCAAGTGTCATCGACTCCATGTACGAGATGATTGAGAACGGGATGCTGCCTGAGCATGATGGGCCAGATGGGAAGAATACCCAGTATGAGAAGTTTAAGCACACTGTACACCAGACTGCTGGTAGGACTGAGGGCTGGTGGCCCACAAAAGGCTGGATCAAGCCAAGAGATTTGCCCAATGGATGGGAAGAAACCGCTGAACACTTTAGAGCATTAGAAGTGTTTACTATTCCGAACAGGCACGCCCACGCTTCGGCACTGTTACATGGGTACTGCATAGTAAATGGCCGGAATGGGCATTCAATACCACATATGAGGCTAATTAAGGACGGAAGTAGCTATTTGTCTAA
>VMHT01016817.1_pt1 | contig 39018 bp, 46 predicted proteins | sample 4693611 | NCBI WGS metagenome assembly VMHT01 (sample SAMN12280063, study PRJNA550983) | marine metagenome | isolation source: seawater sampled from same location over 5 years 0.02-0.2 micron viral filtrate | place: USA: collected off the coast of southern California halfway between the port... ...
ATTATGCAGCTTCATCATATATTCTATGACAATTACACCTGTCATTATGGTCAGAGCAAATAAAATTTGCTTTCATTCCAGATTTTTCTAATAATTTAAGTATTTCTTTTTCTTTCATATTTAGTAATCTACAAATTCAGTGTGACAAAAAAATCAAAATAACAGTCTTTCTAGCAAAAACCTATATATGATGAGCATGTGATAGTTGAAAACAATCTCTTTGACTCACATATGTATAAAGAAGTCATCAGACAATATGATGAGGTCTCTGATTTAATCAATCTTGATTCCAATATTAGGGAAAGACTTAAGCTACCTCAAAGATCTTTAGTAGTTACATTTCCATTTAGAAGAGATGAATATGACGAAGTAGAAACTGTTATGGGCTACAGGGTACAGCATGTTTTATCTATGGGGCCTACAAAAGGTGGTATTAGATATGCACCTGATGTAAATTTAGGTGAAGTAACTGCCTTAGCGATATTGATGTCATGGAAGTCTGCAATTGTAGGATTGCCTTATGGTGGTGCTAAAGGTGGTGTAGCCATAGACCCTAACCCATTAACTAGATCAGAAAAACAAAGAGTTACCAGAAGATATACAGCAGAATTATTACCAATTATTGGAGTAGACAAAGACATTCCTGCTCCAGATCTTGGAACTGATGAGCAAACCATGGCGTGGATAATGGATACATATAGCAACTTTGTTGGCTCCCCTCAACCTGGCATAGTAACTGGAAAGCCAGTATCTATTGGTGGATCAATAACCAGAAGAGAATCTACAGGAAGAGGAGCAGTGGCTGTAGGACATGCAGCTATGGAAAAAATTGGCAAAAGCTATAAAGACTCTAGAGTTGCAATTCAGGGATTTGGAAATGTTGCAAGATACGCAGCATTAGATTCTTATGAAAGAGGAGCTAAGGTTATTGCAATTAATGATCTTGGTGGAGCAGTTATAAATAAAGACGGCCTCAATATTCCGGAGCTTTTTAAGCATATTGCCAAAAACCCTTCTGTTAAAGGTTTTCCAGGTGGAGAAGATTATGATGGAGAGATACTTGAAGTAGAATGTGATGTTTTAATTCCTGCAGCTATTGGAGGAGTTATAACATCCAATAATGCAGATAAAATTAAAGCAAATGTAATTATAGAAGGAGCAAACTCTCCCACAACTGTAGATGCCGATAAAGTCCTGAGAGAAAATGATGTGATGATTGTTCCAGATATTTTAGCTAATGCTGGAGGAATTACTGCTAGCTATTTTGAATGGGTACAAAATACGCAAAATTACTTATGGAAAGAAACCGAGTTATACGAAAAGCTAATTGATGTAATGATTACTTCATTTGAAGAAATTTGGACTATTTCACAAAAACAAAATTGTGATTTGCGAACTGCTGCACTTATAAAAGGTATAAGAAGAGTTGCAGCGGCAAAATTAACTAGAGGCTTGTTCCCTTAGAAGCTTTTCAATTTCGGATTGAATATCATTTTTTTGATTTTCAAGCTCAACGATTTTATTTTGTATTTCATCTCTATCTTTGCTTCCAATAGGACTCTCTTTCGGTATATCTTTATCATCCTTAAACATGTCTAGTGCTTCAACTTCTTCTTGTAAATCTGAAATAGTTTCATTAATAATCCTTAATTCTTCAGTACTTGGTGCGTTTTTATTAAACACTGGACAAATAGGTTTATAGTAACACCAGTCACATAAGTTATTTTTGACCGCAGGGAAATCATTATTTTCATATGCTTTTTTTATATTTTCCCAAATTTCAATAATTTCATTTTTTGCATTTATTAAATCTTGCTCTGTAATTTTTAATGTATGAATTGTAGAGTTTTTTAGATAAATTAATTTAAGTTCTGCAGGCATTTCACCAAGTTCATCTTTAATTAACATTGCATACAATTTAAGAGCAAAAAATCTAGGTTCTTTATATTTTGCCATTGGAGCTTTACCACTTTTATAATCAACAATGATGAGTTCACCCTTTTGATTTCTATCCATTCTGTCAAGTATTCCCCTTAAATTCAAATCATCAATTGATCCTCTCACCCAACGTTCTCGCTCTAATGGGTCAAAACTTGTAGGGTCTTCTATAGACATATAGTTGTTTAATAATTTAAGCCCATCGACACCCCACTCTCTTTCTTCATCAACACTAGAAAAAAGATTATGGTGTTCGTCTGTACCTCTTACTTTTGTCCATGCATCACGAAATAGATTATGAAGCTTCTCAGTATTTCTTTCTTCTTTTGGCAAGTCGAATAAATCTTCTAATGCCTGATGAACAGTTGTTCCTTTAGCCTGTACTTCATTGGTAGGTTCTTTTAATTTATCAACATTTGAAAATTTGAATTGTTTTGGACACGTTTTAAATTGCGATGCTCTTGAGGGAGATAAATTTTTAATCATAAGTAAATTATATCTATATTAATTGCAATATTTGTAAAATGTAATTGTGAACAGCTTTATAAAAATCTTACAATTAATTGGAATAATTACTTTTATTTTATATTTTGTTGCTGGCATATTGTACAGTTCATTTAGTTGGTTTAATTTTCTTTTTAATTAACCCCTCAAGTATTTATATAACTCACTGTTGCTAAGGTATGAAAATGGAAAATAAAAATATCAAAGTAGCAATTCTAGGTGTTGGTAATTGTGCTAGTTCTTTTGTGCAAGGTGTTGAGTACTACAGCAATTCTGACAATGAAGATGGGCTGATATCTGATGTAATTGGCGGTTATAAAGTTTCTGATATAGAAATTGTTGCAGCTTATGATATTAACGAATCAAAAGTTGGTAAAGATTTAAGTGAAGCTATATTTGCTGAGCCTAATAATACATTGAAATTTTCAGAAGTTCCAAGCACTGGGGTTATTGTGGAGCCGGGTGTTGTTAAAGATGGAGTTGGTAAATTCGTAAAAGATATTATAAAAACATCACCTGATTCAAAGAATTTTGAAGATTCACTAAAAAACTCTGGAGCAGAAATTTTAATAAATTTACTACCAGTCGGTTCAGACGATGCGGTCAAGTTCTATGCTCAAGCTGCTATCAACTCTGATGTCGGATTTATAAACTGTATACCAGTATTTATCGCTCGAGACGATGAATGGTATCAAAAATTTAAAGATGCATCGGTTCCACTTATTGGAGACGATATTAAAAGTCAAGTAGGAGCAACTATTGTTCATAGAGCTTTAGCTCAATTGTTTTCAGATAGAGGAGTCAAGCTTGAGAATACTTACCAATTGAATGTTGGAGGAAACATGGACTTTTTAAATATGTTAGAGGAAGACAGACTAGAAACTAAAAGAACCAGCAAAACCTCTTCAGTTACATCTGTTGCAAATAAAGGCTCAGGAATTTCACCAGATAATGTAAGAATTGGTCCATCTGATTATGTAAAGTGGCTTGAAGATCGAAAGAAAGCATTTATTAGGCTTGAAGGCAAAGCTTTTGGGGGAGCTCCTCTAAATATAGAAGTTCAACTAGAAGTTTGGGACTCTCCAAATAGTGCTGGTGTCACTATTGATGCTGTTAGGTATATGAAATTTTTTAATGAAAAAAATGATTTAGAATCATTAGACCTTGTTTCTGCATGGTTAATGAAAGCACCGTTTAAATCAGTAAAAGATGGTGACGTATTAACCACACTACATAAACTTACACACGTCGACAGTGACTAGTTTAAAGAGTTTTTAAATATTTCTAGCGCCTCTTCTACTTGGTTTATAGGAGTTGTTAATGGACCCATAAACCTAATAACGTTTCCATTTTCACCACAAGAAACAAGTAGAAGGCCATTATCTTTACATTTAGAAATGATTTGCATTGTTTTATCTTTGTCTGGAGAATTTAAATCGTTACCTTTTACAATTTCCACACCAATCATTGGCCCATAGCCTCTTACGTCACCAATAAAATCATATTCCTTTAGCATATTGAGTAATTGACTATTCATGATTTCTGATTGTTTGGAAGCATTTTCTAAAATATTCTCATTATCAAAGGCTTCCAACACGCCTAGAGCTGCAGCACATGAAACAGGTGACGCACCAAAGGTGCTTCCAATACCTGCATCATGTATTGAATCCATGATTTCTGATTTTCCTAAAACTGCAGCTAGTGGAAACCCACCAGCTATTCCTTTTGCTAGGGTAACGATATCTGGTACAACATTAACAGTTTCTGCTCCAAACATATTTCCAGTACGTCCAAAGCCTGTTTGCACTTCGTCAAAAATTAATAAAATATTTTTCTCATTACATATTTCTCTTAAATTTTGAAGAAAATAACTCGAAGCAGGAATATATCCACCTTCTCCGAGCTGCACTTCAACTATCATTGCTGCTGTATCATTTGGATCAAGTGTGGTATTGAATAATTCTTTTACACTTTCCAATGCTTGGTCATCAGAGACATCTCGATAGGCATAAGGATAAGACGCATGTTTTACGAATTCTGGGAATGGCCCAAATCCTTCTTTGTATGGTTTATCTTTACCAGTCAGACCCATTGCAAGATATGTTCTTCCGTGAAAACCTCCCTTAAATGAAAGAATTCCTTTTTTGTTAGTAAAGTATCTAGCTATTTTGACTGCATTTTCAACTGCTTCAGCACCACTATTCACCATAAAAGTTTTTGTATCAGAATTTATAGGGTATCTTTTATTTAATTCCTCAGAAAGCTTTACTGCATTTTCATGTGGTGCAAATGCAAAGCATGAATGTGAAAAATCATCAAGTTGGGCTTTAACCCTTTCAATTACTGTAGGATGTAAATGACCCGTGTTCAAAACAGCGTAACCACCAACATAATCCAAGAAACGTTTACCTTCAGAGTCCCAAATTTCTGCATTTCTACCTTTTACAATATAATTTTCCAAAGAACTATACCACGCACTAGGAACGTTAGATGCTATTTTATCGTTTTCGATATAAACCATTAAGTTTCACTGTAACTGATTAATTATTAATACTCAATTTTGTAACCACTAAAATGAATTTATGGATTTTTATTTTTTAGAATTACCTTCATATATAAGTTTGGCTGTATGCGGGGCTATAGGGTTAGTTTTATTGATAATACATTTTGGAAAGTATGAAGTAAGTATTAAATTAACAAACAATTTAATTATATTTTCACTTTCATCAGTACTTCTGCAAGTCCTTGTAGTTGTATATTTTTCACAAAATAATGAAATCGGTTCTTTTAGTCTTTTTTATAATATTGTAAATTTATTCGTGTTGACATTTTTATATATATATAGAAATGAGATGAAATTGAATTATTATCTTTATTGGTCATTTGCATTATTCTTTTTAATGGGGATGGAAATTAGAGCAATTCAAACATTAGGTTTAGGACTTAACTAATGGCATATAGAGTTTTAAGTGATGATTTGACATATGCAAATATGAATACCGATCTACCCAAAGTTTGTTTTTTACATGGATGGGGAGGAAGTGGTAAAGATTTTAGTAAAATTGATTCTAATTTTGAATATATTACATTTGATTTACCAGGATTTGGTAAATCAGTACCCTTTCAAATTAGTTTCTCACCAAAGCAATACGCAGAATATCTGAATAAATTAATCCCTGATTCGGTTGAAATTATTGTTGGACATTCATTTGGTGGAAGAGTTGCAGTTCACTTATCTCAATTAAATGAATATAAAAAACTTGTAATAATTGCTGCGCCTCTCATAAGAAGTAAAAAATTGAATAATAACTTTTCTATTTACAAAATATTTAAATTTTTGAATAAGATCAACCTAATTAGTGATATTTTTCTTGATGGAATGAAAAATAAATATGGATCTGAAGATTATAAAAAAGCAAATAAAGTTTTAAAAGATACGTTAGTTATGGCTGTTAATGATGATTTATCAACTATTCTTCCAAATATAAATACTAAAGTTAATCTAATTTATGGTGAAGACGATTTAGTTGTTCCTATCAAAGTAGGTATTGATTCAGGTAGTATAATTCCTGATTCTGAATTAACGATAATTCCTGATGAAGGTCACAATATGCTAAGAAGTAGTTCTGAAAAAATTATTGAGATAATCAAAAAATGAATTTAATTTACATCATTGTTGTATTTTTGCTCACATTGAGCTCATGTATTAGTTCAGTTCGATGGGGTAGAGTTGCACAAAGAGAACATTACATACCTGGATATGTTACAAAGTTTTACTTTAGATGGGTTAGGTTAGTTCCATTTAATAATCTATATTTTTTCTTTTGTTTAGTTTTAATAATTTCAAGCTTATGGTCACCTTATCCAGCAATAATATTAGCTGTAGTTACTCTATTTACTCCTGTGGGATTAAGCTTCCAATATAGAACCTCAAAAGTAAGCATGACTCAAAGACTAAAAAGGTTAAATCTTACTTACTATTTGTTACTAATAATTATTTCATCTGTTTCTATATATATGGATCTAGGTTATTTTTTAGCCATGCTGGCTAATCTATTTTCTTTCTATGTTTATGATCAATCTCTTAGAATTACTAAAGGATATGAAAAAAACACATCACAAAAATTTATTGATGACGCAGAGGATGAGTTAAAAAATTTTCAAGGACCTATTGTTGCAATTACAGGCTCGTACTCTAAAACTACAACTAAAAATATTTTGTCTCAAATATTATCCCAAAAAAATAAAATTTTTGTGACACCGGAAAGTTTTAATAATCGCCTTGGAATTTCAAAGGCAATTAATGAAAATTTAAAACGTGATGATGAAATTGCAATTGTAGAAATGGGCACATATGGTTTTGGAGAAATTAGAGAAATGTGTTCATGGGTCAGGCCTCACATATCTGTAATTACTGGAATTGCTCCTGTTCATTTAGAAAGAATGAAAACTCTTGAAAATATTCTTGATGCTAAATCTGAAATTGTTGACCTTACCGGTTCTGTAGTAATTAATGGTGACGATGAGCTTCTACTTAACCAAGCAAGACTTTGGACCGCACAAAAAATGGTTATAGATTGTTCAACTACTTCGGAAAGAGCTGCTGTATATGTAGATTATAAAGATGGAATTCATAAGGTTTACATTGGCGGTGAGTTTATTGGAGATATAACTGCACCAAAAATATTACAATTGTCCATTTCTTTATCAGTAGGGGTAATGGTGTCTCTAGAAATGGATGTTAAATCTTATATTGCAAAAATAGAAACTTTAGAAAAAACTGATCATCGACAAACTATTGTTCAAGGCAATATGGGACAAACTATCATTGATAATTCGTTTAATTCTAATCCAGTTTCTTGCATTTCATCGCTTGAAGTACTTGATGAAATTGAAACTGAAGGTAAAAAATACCTTATCACTCCTGGCATGGTTGAGTTAGGTCCGGAACAGTTCAGTTACAATTATGAATTTGCTCATATTGCGAGTGAAGTAATTGATGAAGCACTTATTGTTGGTTTTACTAATAAAGGACCTCTTATGCTTGCGTTTGATGAGAATAAAATACCTGTAAAATATTTTAAAAATAGAGATTTGGCAGTTTCTTATCTAAACTCTGTTGTGAAAGATAATGACGTTGTACTTTTTGAAAATGATTTACCGGATCACCATCCATAAAAAATGACTGATACATTAGCAGTAGTTTTTGGTGGACCTTCTGACGAACACGATATTTCAATTCTAACTGGATTGCAGAGTTCAAGAATACTTTCTAATAAATACGATGTTCTAAATATATATTGGTCAAAAGATAATAAATGGTACTTAGTAGATAAAAATCTTGAATCTATTGATTTTCTTGATAATGATAAAGTTTTAAAAAAAGAATTAACAATAAAATATGATTCAAATGCTGGTTTTTATTTTAAAAGAAAAAAAGTTCAATTTAATATTGCTGTAAATGCTTGTCACGGTGGTCCCGGAGAAGATGGAACTTTACAAAGCTTACTAACATTACTTGGAATAAAATATACAGGTCCTACATTAACCACCTCACAAATTGGTATGGATAAATATATTTTCTATACACTAATGAAAGAAAGGGGAATATCAGTACTAGATAAACATCTGGTGACACAAAATTCTAATCCTAAATTTGAGGGTCCATATATATTAAAACCTCGCTTTGGAGGTTCTTCGATAGGAGTAGAAGTAGTTGAAGATTACAATACTGCATTAAAACTTAAAGAAAATTCTAAATTTTACACTCAAGGAGCTACTGTAGAAAAATATTTAGAAAATTCTCAAGATTTATTAATTGGTGTAAGAACTTATCCACATGTCGATTTTTCTGAAATCGAGAAACCAATCAGGACAAATAATTATGATTTGTTTTCTTATAACGATAAGTATCTTGACAATGGTGGACTAGAGGGATCTAAAAGAGAATTGCCTGCAAATATAGATAATAAAATAGAAAAATTAATTAAAGATATGCTTGTTAAATTTTTAGAAACAATAGAAATAAAAGGAATTTCTAGAGTAGATTTTTTACAGCACAAAGAACAAATTTATTTGAATGAAGTCAATACAATACCCGGAAGCCATGCATTGTATCTCTGGCAAAATATTGGTAAAAGTAAATTCGATCTCCTAAACGATATGATTGATGAAGCAAAGTTGAATAATAATTATTGGAGTACAGATGGTTCTGATGGCATTGCACTAAAAAGTGCAAAAGATATTCAAAGTAAATTAGGATAACAATTGATACATGGAATTTTTTGGGACTGTGATGGAACCATTATGGATACAGAGACTTCTTACGGTCTAGCTTGGAAAGAACATTTAAAAAGTTTTGGTCTTGATATTTCAGAAAAAGAGACAAGGCAATGGGTAGGAGTTGACGATAGGTTAGTTCACAGTTTTTATGCAAAAATAGTTGATTTAGAAAATTTTGAAAAAACTATGGATTCTCTTGGAAAAATTATTGAAGGAACCTTAAATGAAAGATTACTGTTTCAGGATGCAAAAGATGTATTGCTTGAAGCTAGTGACAGAGGTTGGGTTTCTGCTTGTGTCTCTGCAAGTCCATACGAGCTATTGAAGAACAAACTAATAAAAGCAAATATATTAGATTACTTTTCATTTGTTATTGGAGGTAATTTAGTTGAACGTAATAAACCTTATCCAGATATTTATAATAAAGCTATAGCGGAGCTTCAAACAACAAGAAATATTGTTATTGAAGATAGCCCTCCAGGAATAGCGGCTGGGAAAGCATCGGGTACTTATGTTGTTGCTGTTGATAGAGGTATTTTTTCAGAAGCTGAATTAAGCAAGGCTGATATTATTGTAAACAACTTAACTGTCGAAGTTATAGAAAATGCTTTTAATAGCTTATAAACACTAGATATATTCAAAATAAACTACAAAACTGACTTAGGCGCAAATATAGCCTAAGACAGAGTAAGAACTAATACCGGAATTTTCCTTGAGGTTCTTAGTTGATAATTTGAATAGCCACCTTTATTCATATAGTCCATTTTGTGCCACCACTCGTCTCTTTCATCATCAAAAATTTCTCTTGCGATTGCATTATATCTATTTCTTCCAATTTGGATTTCACACTTTGGATTTGATATTAAGTTATGATACCAGCCAGGATTAGTCGGGCTACCACCTTTGGATGCTACTAAGCATATTTGGTCTGCTTCTTTCAAAAATACAAGTACATTTTTTCGTAATAAATTTGTTTTTGCCCCTGTCGAGTAGAGGATTAAACATGGTCTTCCTTGGAGAAGTTTACCAATTCTTCCATTTGAATAGATATATATATAGTTGTGAAAAAATAAAAAAAGAAATATTAGATATCTTCTCATACTTTTAATTTAATCTTTTTCTTCCATGAACTGTAGCTAGAAGGATAAAAATTTATTGGTTCTACGAGCCTTGGTGCTGGGAATTCTACTGAGGGAATATTTCGCTTAGTTATTTCTCGATACTTTGGTACTGGTGCAAAAGTAGATGCAAAATTTTTATTATTAAGATATTCTTTTGGATCAGTTAAATGAACCTCTAGTTCTTTTTTATCATTTATTTCCTTTAAACAATCCAATATAAAATTTATTCTTTTGGTAGATAGTTGTAGTTTATTAAGTAATTTGACATCGAATATAAAGACTATGGGTAGTTCATTGTAATAACTTACTGCAGGATCACCGTCTCCTAATGATTCTCCAGTGATCCAAACAAAAGATGGTTTACTTTTTTCATTTTCTATTGTGAATTGTGGTCCAAATATTCTTTCATTGTGTAAATCTATATCAATTTCTAATTTCTCAGTGATCGATGTTTGTGGCCATTCCTGGATGGGGCAGTTGTTTTTTAATTGGCAGTTATTACATAATTCTGGCGCTCGTTTCTCAACTTGAAATTTTGAAAATCCGTATGGCTTTCCAGTTTGTGAACCCATTACCCATTGCCATCCAAGCCTATTTGCAAATCGTGAACCATCAATAAGATGTTTAAACATATAATCCTCTGATTCATTCCAGTTTGTACCTTTTCTTAATGAGTTATGTGATGCGTACCACATTCGAGTTTGGTTAACCATGTATCCTGTACTTTCTAGTTCTTCTTCAATTGTTGATATACATTTCATTCCTACATATAAATGCTTATTTAAATTTGGTATTTCAACTTTATAATTTAAATAATTTGATGATTTTTTTCCAACTATTGCATAAAGATGTCTTGAAAACTCTTGCCACAAGAGCTCATCACGGAATTTTGACTTATCTTTATATTCAAAGCTATCAACAGCATTCCAAACATCATTAAGACTTAGTAATCCATGTCGAATATATGGTGAAAGATAAGAAGACCCTCTTTTACTTTTTGGGTATACGTTATTTCTCTTAGTTGAGTATCTATCGATATTTAATTGATTTAGCGCAGTATCAGCATTAGATTGGCCACCTTTTAAAAAAGGAATAGTGTAATTATCACAGCACAAATTTTCAAAATACTCATCTATAATCTGTTCATTTTCTAATTGAAGGTTGATTAAAGACATTAAAATTATTTAATATTTGTCTTGTCCAATTCGGATATTTACAATCGTTGGTATTTCTTCTCTTTGCTCAATATCAAAGTTAACTCGTTGTCCTTGCCTAAGTGTCCTAAATATGGAACCTTTTAAAGATCCGGGAGCTAAAAAGACTTCAGTTTTATCAGTGTCAAGAATGACAATTCCATTTCCCGTATTGGGGTCATAGGATTTAACAACACCTTGAGCCATTAAACTTTTTCGCCCCTAGTTCTAATTTCTTTAACTACGGACTCTATTCCACGTCTATCAATAATTTTGTTGCCTTTTGTACTAACTTTAAGTTTTACCCATCGATTTTCGCTTCCAAGCCAATATTTTTTGGTCTGTATATTTGGCTTAAACCAACGATTATTTCTTCTATGGGAGAAAGAAACACGTTTACCTGATTTAGGTTCTCTTCCAGTTACCTGACATCTATTCGCCATTTTATTTTCCTCTAAATTACAACTTTAACTATAACTAATTTATTAATTTGTAGGTACTTTCATTTTAAATCTTTTTAGGTAATGTTTTATTGTGGTTGAAAGAAGCATTACTTATTTGAACAATATAAAGCTGGACTCATTAAAAGGGTTCGGTGAAAAGAGGTATTCAAGTTTAAAAAAAAGCAACCTCTCATCCGTAGCTGATCTGCTTAGATTTTTTCCTAAAAAGCATATTGATAGATCGAAAATTAAAAAAATTGTTGAGATAGATGAATCGGATATTGATAAAGAAGTAACAATGATAGGTAGTATTTTAAAAGTATCAGTGTTTACTACTAGGTCTAGATTGAGAATAACAACACTATCTATTTCAGATAGTTCTGGAAATGTAAAAGCTAAATGGTTCGGTCCTCAATATATTGAATCGCGATTTAAAGAGGGAGACGATGTTGCTTTGTCAGGCAAGCCAGATATAAAAAAAACAGGATCTATTGAATTTAAAAATCCTACAATTGAAAAATTTGCCGACATTGAAGAGCTTAACGAAACAGGTTCATTGATACCAATTTATCCAAAAGTTGATGGCATATCTAGTGCAGTAATTAGAAAAGCTTTAAAAGAGGTTCTACAGATTGTTGATTCCCCAAAAGATGAATTTCTTCCTGGTATAAAAGATGTTTTACCTCAAAAGATTTTAGAAAAATACTCCAAGATTTCTAGATCTGAAAGTTTTAAATCAATACATTTCCCAAAAAATCTTAAAGAATATAATCTAGCAAAAGAACGCCTAGCTTTAGATGAATTTATATATCTAAGGTCAATATTTGAAAATTTAAAATCAGAATTTAAAAATAAAAATAAAGGCCCGATATACGATTTTGATGATACAGAAATTAATAATTTTATTTCAGAATTACCATTTAAACTTACTCAATCTCAAATAAGTTCTTATAAAGAAATACTAGATGATTTAACAAATACTTTTCCAATGAAAAGGCTTTTACAAGGTGACGTTGGTTCTGGTAAAACTGTCGTTGCAGCAATAGCTGTATATGCTGTTGTGAAATCTGGATTTCAAGTAGCCTTTATGGCACCAACAGAAGTATTAGCTGAGCAACATTTAAAATCCATAAGTGAATTTTTAAAATATTCAAAAATTGATATATTTTTTCTTTCTTCATCTGTAAAAGACAGAGAGACTGTTATGGAAAGTATATCTACAGGCAAACCAGGTTTGTATATTGGAACCCATGCGTTAATTCAAGAAAAGGTTCTTTTTTCTAATTTAGGACTAGTAATAATTGATGAGCAACAAAGATTTGGAGTAGATCAGAGAAAAAAATTAATTGCTGAATCAAATATTGTCCCAGACCAGTTAGTTATGACTGCGACACCAATTCCAAGAACTACAGCTTTATCTATATATGGAGATCTTGATATTTCCTCTATCAATGAGTTACCTCCTGGTAGAAAAGAAATTGTTTCTTATTTATTTACAGGCTTAAAAGGGGATAACAATCTTGTATTTGATAAATGCAAAGAGCACTTAAATCAGAATTCTCAAATATTTGTAGTTTGTCCTTATATTGATGAAAGTGAAAACTCTGATATTCAAGCAGCTGAAATAGTTTACAAAGAGTATAAGGAAAAATTTGAAGACAAAAATGTAGCTATACTGCACGGAAAAATGCCTTATGAGGAAAAAGAAAGAATAATGAGCGACATGACAGAATATCGTATAGATATCCTGGTATCTACAGTTGTAATTGAGGTAGGAATAGATATTCCAAACGCATCATTGATGGTTATAGAAAGTGCTGAAAGATTTGGGCTTAATCAACTTCACCAATTGAGAGGAAGAGTTGGTAGAGGTGAGAAGCAATCTGAATGTATATTTCATATTACAAAAAAGAAATCACTTAGCACTATTAGCGAAGATGGAAAAAAAAGATTAGAAGCAATTGTCGAGCTCAGTGATGGTTTCAAACTGTCTGAAATAGATTTGGAAATAAGAGGTGAGGGGAAAGTTACCGGTAAAAACCAATCTGGTAGATCGGATCTTAAAATTGCAGACTTAAGATATGACTATGAATTGCTTCTTGAATCTAAGAGTATATATGAAAATATAAAGGGAACTGATGATTCAATTGAAATATTTCAAGAGGCAAAATTATTATTTCCTAATTATTTTGTTGCCGAAGGAACAACATGAGAGTATTAGCTGGTAAATATAAATCAAAAAAAATTCAAACAATTAACAATTCAAATACAAGACCAATGATGAGTAAAGTCAGGGAAGCAATTTTTAATTCAATACAATTTTTAATTGATGATAAAGATGTACTTGACCTTTATGCTGGATCTGGAAGTTTGGGCATAGAAGCTTTAAGTAGGGGAGCAAAATTTGTTACTTTTGTAGAAAAATCAAAAGAATGCATAGAAATATTAAATAAAAATCTCAAAGAGTATGAAAATAATTTTATAATTACCAGTTCACCTGTAGATACTTTTATTAAATCTTCTATTAATACTTATGACATTGTTTTTTATGACCCCCCTTATGTGTTAGACAAAAATATTGTTCAAAAAGAGATAAATAATTTAGAAAATTTACTTAACGATAGCAGTTATGTAATTATCCACAGGCATAAAGCATCGTCAGAAATTGAATTTTCAAAAAATTATGAAATACATAGAGAAAAAAATTATGGGCAAAGTAAAATTATCATATTAAGGAAAATATGAAAATTTTAATTCCAGGCTCATTTGACCCGCCAACAAATGGTCACATAGATATTATAAATAGATGCACGAATATATTTTCAAATATAGTCGTAGGTGTAGTTGTAAACCCATCAAAGGATTCATTATTTTCGCCTCAAGAACGCTCTTCGATACTTGAAGAAATTTATGAAGATAAAAGCAATGTAATAGTTGAAAGTTTTGAAGGACTTTTGGTAGATTTTGCTACTTCTCAATCCGTTGATGCTATTGTAAAAGGTCTTAGAGCTATGACTGATTTTGACTACGAATTTCAAATGGCACAAGCAAATTCAACTTTAAAAGGTTTTGAAACAATATTTTTACCTTCTTCTCCAGAGTATGGTTATTTATCAAGCTCAATGGTCAAAGAAATACATTCCTATGGAGGGGATATTTCTTCTTTAGTACCAAAAAATGTATTAGAAAAAATGAAAAATGTCTGAATCTAAAATTAATTTTGAGGATTTAGCAAAAGGAAATGTCTCTATTGAAATAGTAGATAAACTAGAAAATTTGAGATCAAGTCTTGAGTCAAACACGCTTACTGGAAGAGTTAATAAAAAAGAGATTCTAAAAAGCATTGATGAAATTATTGATACTATTCCGGTAGAGTTAAGGACAGCAAGATGGATTGTTAGAGAGCAAGAATCATTTATAAGTAAAGCGAAAGATGAGTCGATTTCAATTGTTGAAGATGCTAAAAAAGAATCCGAGAACTTAATTGAGGATTCTTACGTACTTAAAGAAGCAGTTATTGAAGCTAATGCTCTAATTAAACAGTCTGAACTTGAATCTCAATCATATAGGTCAACCATAGAAGATGCTGTTGATAAAAAAATGGAAGAAATACAAAATAAAATTAATCAGTTAAATGAATTTTTAGATAAAGAAAGATCAAAACTTCGTCAACCAAGAGATATAGATAAACCTTAGCTATGATTCTTGATACAAAAGTCAAGTCTTCGGACTTGACTATATTTAAAGACAAAAAAAGTATTGAAAGAGAAGGTTACCTTCCAATAAATTACGGTAATAATTTTATCGATGAAAATGATGAGATCAAATTATTTACTGAGCTTGAACTTGAAGATGATTTATTATCTGTAATTATCAAAATAGATTTTAGCTACAAAAGAATATGCGTAAGATGTTTAAGCCCCTCTAGTAACAATGTGGTAAATGAGCTTAGTTCGAAAGTCAATATTTATGGAGAAAACGATTATGAAATTGGTCACAATGATGAATATTTTGATTTAGAGCCAATTATTTCTGAACTGATTATTGATAAAATGCAAAATAATTTTATCTGTGATATTAAATGTAAGGGGCTTTGTGCGTATTGTGGCAATAATTTAACTAAAAAAGCATGTAATTGCCAAGAAAAAAACTTAAAAGAAAGTCCGTTTTCTTCTCTAAGTCAGCTAGATTTATAGTTTGAAAGGATTTAATTATGGCAGTACCTAAGAAGAAAATGTCTAAGTCAAGAACTAGGCGTAGAAAAGCAACTCATAAAGTTTCAAAGCCACATTTCGTAGTTGATCCTGAGACTGGTGTTGCAAAGCAATCACATAGAGTCAATCCTAACGATGGTACTTACAACGGTCGACAAGTAAAAGAACCTGAAGTAAGCTAGAAAAACATTATGAATACTATTGCTGTGGATGCAATGGGTGGCGATTCCGCTCCTGTAGAAGTAGTCAAAGGTGCAATTAAAGCAAAAGAAGATGGCGTAAATGTTGTTTTATGTGGTGATGAGAATTTAATAAAACCATATTTAGGTTCTTCAGAAATTCCTATTTATCACTATCCTCAGGTTATTTCAATGGATGAAGATCCGCTTAAAGCCATTAGGGCAAAAAAAGAATCATCGATTATTGGCTGTATGCAGCTGTTAAAAGAAAAAAAAGTTGAAGCAGTATTTTCTGCAGGCTCTACCGGAGCAACATTAATAAGTGCAATAACTATTTTAGGCAAACAAAAAGGAGTAATCAGGCCAGCCATTGCTTCTGTATTACCAACTATTAATGGGAGTGTCATTTTGCTTGATTCAGGAGCAAGCCTTGATGTCAAACCAAAAGTATTGTATCAATTTGCTGTAATAGGTTCAAAACTTGCTGAAGTTCTACTCGACATAGATGCACCTAGGGTTGGCCTTTTAAATAATGGCGAAGAGGAATCAAAGGGAAGAGATTTAGAAAAGTCTGCTTATAAACTACTATCTTCAAGCAATTTAAATTTTATTGGAAACGTTGAAGGAAGAGATTTTGCAAATGAAAAAGTTGATGTTTTTGTTACAGATGGTTTTACAGGAAATGTAGTTTTAAAAACTCTTGAAGGTACTGCCAGGCTCCAACAAAAACTAATTTCTGATTCTTTAAATAGAAATCTTTTAAAACCTTTGCTTCCCATAGTAAAGAATGCTTTTAAGCCCGTTAAAGATAAGTTAAATCCAGATAAAACTAATGCATCATATTTGCTTGGTGTTGATGGCTTAGTAACAATTGGTCATGGTTCGTCAAAGCAGGAAGCAATTAAAAATGGAATAAAGTACACAAGCAGTTCAATACAAAAAGATTTTATTGGAAAGTTTTCCGAGACATTAAAGGAATTATGAATAACCTTTCTGATTTAGAAAAAAGTATTGGATATAAATTTAAAGATAAGAAGTATTTAAAAATAGCTTTGACACATAAGTCATATTTAGACGAATATCCAGAGTTGCATTCAAATCAAAGATACGAATTTTTTGGTGATGCAATATTAGATTTTGATCTTACTGAATACTTGTTCGAAAAATATCCTGATTTAGATGAAGGAAGCTTAACAAAAATTAGATCAAGCGCAGTAAACCAGTTCTATTTAGTAAAGCTAGGTAGAAAAATAAATATTGGTCAGTATTTATATTTGAGTAAAGCCGAAGAATCTACTGGAGGTAGAGAAAAAGACTCAATTTTAGAAGATTCACTAGAAGCTCTTATTGCAGCACTATATTTCGACGGTGGATTAAAAGCTGTTAATGATTTTGTATCTAAATTTATATATCCAAGTATTAAAGAATTATCACTAAACCCAGGTCAAAAAGATTATAAAACTCGACTTCAAGAATATTTTGCTAAACAGGGACTTAAGGTAAATTATGAAGATGTTTCAGAAGGACCAGATCATGATAAAAACTTTTCAACGAATGTCTTATTAGATGAAAAGATTATTGGCAGTGGGGTAGGAAAATCAAAAAAATCAGCCCAACAATCAGCTGCTAAAGATGCATTAAATATATTAGATGCCTGAGTTACCAGAAGTTGAATCTGTACGAAAAGTACTTGAAAAATCTTTAATAAATCAAAAAATAAAAAAATATAACATAACCGATAAAAGAATAAATAGATTTAACAACAAAAATCCAAAAATTAATGGTTTACTATGTGACATTAAAAGAAAAGGTAAAGTTCTTCAATTTAAATTTGATAATATTTCCTTTTTATTTCATCTAGGTATGAGTGGAAGGCTTGCTCTGAACAGTGCTAAAAATAAACATACTCATGGAGTATTTGTTTTTGAACGAGATATATTGATTTTTGATGATATTCGAAAATTTGGATTTATAAAAATATTGAATAATGATGAAGTATTTAATCATTTTGAAAAACTCGGTCCTGATTCGCTCAACTTAACTCAATCAAACAAAATTCAAATAATGCAAAAAGCAAGTAGAAGTTCTGTTGGAGTAAAAAAATTTTTGTTAAACCAAAAAAATATAAGTGGCCTGGGAAATATTTATGTAAATGAGATATTATTTATATCCAAGATCAATCCTTTTTTATCTACATTTAGATTAAATACCGATAGTTGGAATACTATTTTTTCAAATACAAGAAAAATTCTTAAAAAAGCTATAAAGAATAATGGAACAACATTAAGTGATATGACATACTACCTACCCTTAGGTGACTATGGCACTCATCAGAATAATTTATTAATTTATGGAAGAAACATTTGTTTTTTTTGTTCAGGGAAAATTGATAAACTATATATAGATTCAAGAGCTACATATATGTGTAATAAATGTCAGAGATAAATAACTTAACGGTCAATATCTATAGGGATGGATTTGTAGAATCTTCTCATGAAGTTTGCGTTTATTCAAATTCAAAAATATCTAATGATTATTTTTTTCCGCGTTCGGCAGTTAAGCCAATGCAAGTCATGCCATTATTAATTGAAGCTTCAAAACAAAATGTTGAATTTAATTTAAAAGAGATAGCATTATTTGCATCTTCTCACTCTGGGCAAAGAGAACACACAGATTTCATAGATAGTGTTGCAAATAAATTTCTTATTAATTTAGAAAATTTAGAATGCGGTCCGCAAAGACCCTTTCATGAAGAAACTACAGATTTACTTATTAGACAAGGTAAAAATTTTACAAATCTACATAATAACTGTTCTGGAAAGCATTTGTCGATGCTTATTTTTTCAAAATTATTAGGAGAAGATCAAAATGAATATTGTCAATTGTCTCACAAAACTCAAGAAGTTATTAAAAATTATTTCATTGAAATATTTGATACAAAAGATATAGGGTTTGGCATTGATGGATGTGGACTGCCTGCTATTAAGTTAAAAGTTTCGAATTTTTTAAATTCAATACAAAAAATGCAAGATAGTAATAATTCTAAAATTTGGAATAATGTGTTCAAAGCATATATGCAATATCCGATAATAATTGGGGGAGAGCAACGGACAGATACAAATATAATTATCAATTCAAAACAAGACCTAATGGCCAAATCAGGAGCAGAAGGTGTTTTATTTGTAAGTAATAATAACGAATCTTTAGTATTTAATTGTAGGGATGGTAGCAAAAGGGGCGTTGATTTAGCAGCTACCTCTTATTTACATAAAATAGGTTGGATATCTAAAGAACCTTATAAATATATTGAAAGTACTTTAATTTTTAATAAACAAAATATTCGTGCTGTAGAAATAGAAGTGGTATAAAAATAATTCGAAAATAAGAAATTTATCTTATTTATTACTATTATGTAATTAACAACAGGGTAATAAATGTATTTAAAATCATTAGATATTAATGGGTTCAAGTCTTTTGCTGAAAAGACTAATATTCAATTATCAGAAGAAGTCAATGTAATTGTTGGGCCTAATGGCTCAGGGAAATCTAACGTAGTTGATGCTATATCTTGGGTACTTGGAACACAAAGTCCAGCTTCATTAAGAACTAATAAAATGGAAGATGTAATCTTTGCAGGAACTGAAAAGTTAACTGAAAAAGGTTTTGCTGAAGTATATTTAAATTTTGAAGTAGATGAAAAAATATTTAATGGAAATTCTGAAATTTCTATAGGAAGAAAACTTTTCAGAGATGGAACCTCTGAATACTTTATGAATGGTCTAAATTGTAGGCTATTAGATATACAGGAATTTTTGAGTGATGTTGGAATTGGTAAGCAGCAGCACATCATTATTTCACAAGGCCAAATTGCAGAGATTCTTAATTCAAAACCTGAAGACCACAGACTAACTATTGAAGAGGCTTCAGGGATTCTTCCATTGAGATCAAAAAAAGAAAGATCTTTGAAAAGAATTGAGTCTGGTGATAAAGAAATTAAAAGGGCAAAAGATGTCTTGCGTGAAATTAAAAAACAACTGAAACCTCTTCAAGAGCAAGCAGAGCAGGCAAAGCTTCATGAAGACACCACTAACCAACTAAAAGAAAATAATGTAAAACTTAATGTTCTTTTATACAAAAATATTCAACAAGCTATAAATGCACTAGATGAAACTGATAAGAGGATTACTTTTGAAATTAGTAACACTGAGTCAAAAATTAAATCCTTAAAAGCAGAAAAGTACAAATTTAATAACAATCTTGGTGATGGAATTTCAATAGGTTCAACATTTAAAGACTACTCTTCAAAAATTAATAATATCACTGAGCAACTCAGATCTATCGCTCAGGTCGCCAATGAAAGGAAAGATAATCTTGATAGAGAAGATTTTAAAAATTTAGAACAAGTTAATAAAATTACAAAAAAAATTGAACAAAATACAAATCAAATAAGTTCTTTATCTACCCAACTAGTTTCAAAACAATATACATTAAAGAATTTACAGTCCACTTATGATGATCTCAAAAATAATCTTGAATCTGTTATAAAAAAATCATCAGCTTCTATTGAAGTTAATGAAGCTTTGCTTGAAACTGAAATAAAAACATTACAAAAAAATATAAATGAAGCATCTGGTAGATTAAATACTCTTAGTGAAGATTTGCGTAAGTGGCAAAACGATGTGAGTAAGTCAGAAGGGTTACTTATAGAATTAAATAATGATTTATATGAAGCAAATATTTTTCTTGAATCTAAAAATAGATACGTTGAGTTTAATAATGGGATACTAGATAGAGAAATATTATCCAAAAATAATAATATCGATAAATTAAATCAACATAAAGATTCAATAAAAAATCAATTAATAGAAAAGCAAGAGTTACTTTCTGGTATTAATGAAAATGAATCATTTAAGTTAGATATAAACAATCAAAAAAATAACTTGGAAAATCAAATAAGTGAGATCGAAAAACAAATATCCGCGGTATCTAATCAATTAGTTTCTTCACAAGAAAGAATTAAAACTTTAACAGAACAAAATATTGAATTTAATTATGAAAAGGAAAATATAGCATCAAATAAGAATACAAATTCTAAAGATGAATTGTCCAATCTTGTTGGTGTGGTAAAAACCTATATTAACTTTACTAATAAAGCTTCTGAATTATTAGATAGTAAATCTGATCAATTCGATTCAAAGTACGGCAATACAAATAAAAAAATTCAAAGTATTGATAATGAAATAGAAGAATTAAGTAAAAATTACTACGAATACAAAGACTTGAAAACTTCTAATGTAATAAAATTATCTGAAAATCAAAATCAACTTTCCAATCATTATTCAACTTTAAAAAATATATATGGACTTAGTGAAGAATGGATTAAAAATTGTTCTATTGAAGGCTTAAATCAAAATGAATTACAGAATCAAATTAAATTAAATGAGTCTGAACTTGAGAAAATTGGAACAGTTAATTATCTAGCTAGAGATGACTTTGAGTCGTTGAATGAAAGATTCAATGAAATCACTAAAAACATTGACGATCTTAAATTAGCTAAGATTGAATTAGTTTCACACATTAAAGAAATTGAAAATGAGATTGAATTTAGAATTCAATCATCATTCAATTCAATATCTGTTCACTTCTCAGAAATATTTGAAACATTATTTCCCGGAGGAAAGGGTTCTTTATCATTTACAGATAAGGAGAATATTTTAGAGACAGGAATAGATATTTCAGTTCAACCAAAAGGCAAAAAAGTTAAAAAATTGAGCTTATTGTCAGGTGGTGAGAGATCTTTAGCTGCAATAGCATTCCTTTTTTCAATATTTAAATCATTTCCTAGTCCTTTTTATATTCTTGACGAAGTTGAAGCTGCATTAGATGATGCTAATTTACATAGAATGATTAATTTACTTAAACATGTAAAAAATGATGCTCAATATATTATTGTTACACACCAACAACAAACTATGCATGCTGGAGATGTACTCTATGGTGTTACTATGGAACCTGGCTCAGGCTCGAGAGTATTTATAAAAACAAAAGCAGATTTTGAAGCGCTAATAAAAAATCATGAATGACCAAGAATTAGCAAATCTAGCTAGTGAAACAGCGAAGAAAGCTTACGCACCGTATTCAAACTTTAGAGTTGGAGCTGCTCTTATTACAGATTCTGGAAATATATATACTGGCTGTAATATTGAAAACGTTTCTTATCCGGCAACTGTCTGTGCTGAGGATGTTGCAGTTGTGAAAGCAATTTCAGAAGGCGAAACAAAGATTGATATTCTTGCTGTTTCATGCATAGATGCAATTGATGAACCCATTTTTCCTTGTGGCATATCTAGACAACGTATGGCAGAATTTGGTGTTGAAGATGTGATTGTTGTTTATAAGAGTGATTTCAAAAAATATAAGTTTGACGAAGTGCTTCCTTTTGATAATAAAATAAAATTTAAAGATTAAATATTTTCATTAAGTTTTGGTATAACGCTTAGGGTATCACCAACTATACCCAGATCAGCTAACTGAAATATAGGTGCTTCCTCATCTTTGTTAATTGCTATTACAAATTTTGAATCTTTCATTCCAACTTGATGTTGGGTTGCTCCAGATATACCACAAGCAATATAAATATCTGGTTTAACAGTCTTACCAGTTTGACCTACTTGCTGAGAGTAAGGCATCCATCCAGCGTCAACAATAGCTCTAGTTCCCCCAATTGCAGCATTTAGTTTGTTTGCTAATGTTTCAATCATTTCCAAATTTTCTTTTTCAACCATACCTCTTCCAGCAGAAATCACCACTTTAGAATCTTCAAGCTGAGGACCTGATTTTTCTTCAATATAGATATCAAAGACATCTATATCAGTGTTTTCAACTTCAATAGTTTCATAATCCGAATTAACTTCAATTTCAATTGGATCGAACGCTTTTGGTCTAATTAAAAGTAGAGAATGATCTGAATTAATTTTTGCTTTATATAAACTTTCACCACCATTAATAGAGTTAATCGTAGAAATCTTTCCATCTTCTAAATTAAAATCGACAACATTAGAAACTGGACTACTGTTTAAATCCACAGAAATAAATGAAATTAAATCTCTGCACATATAAGTTGAAGAACCTAAAATGAGCTTGATATCTTCATTTTTAATGATTTCAGAAATTTTAGAGGCAATTTTTGAAAAATTTAAAGAGCTGCTTGCCCTTTTAAGATATGTTTGCTTAACTCCAATTAATCCTATTGCAGGATTATCTTCACTTCCGACAGTTATTAACTGGACATCTAATTCCATAGATTTAGCTTTACCTAATATCTCTAGTGTTCCTGAACTTAAATTTTTATTTATAACTTCTCCAATAATTAATGTTTTCATATGATTTTTAATTCCCTTAACTTATTAACTATTTCCTGATAGGCTTCACCCTCATCAATAATTTTTTCACCGGACTTAGAACTTTCTATTGACTCAACATTTAAAAATTCAAGATTTTGATTAGTAACAATATTTAAATCACCCAATGGTATTTGCTCTATTGACTTAGATTTAGCTGCCATAATATCTTTAAAGTTTGGATATCTTGGTTCTACCCCTCCTGCTGTAACAGAAATCACACATTTATCTGGCATGTTTACTTTTTCTGAACCTTCACCAGTTTGTCTAGTTAATTTAATATTGTCACCAGTTTCAATAGCTTTGACATATGATATACATTCAATATCTAGGAATCGAGAAACTTGCTGAGGAACAGTCCCTGAGTATCCATCAGTAGATTCTGTTCCAAAAATTACAATATCTGCTGCTAATGATTTTGCTAATTCACTAAGAACATTAGCGGTCATTAGAGAATTTGAACCTTTTAATGATTCATCATCAACATAGATAGCCTTATCAGCTCCCATCTGTAAAGCTTGTTGGAGCCCTTTTTGTGTTCCTGAAGGTCCCATAGATATTATTGTCACTTCTGCGTCAAATTTCTCTTTTAATTGTAGAGCAACTTCAATTCCATATCTGTCAGTATCATCTAATACTTGTTCTTCAGGTCGATTAATTACTCCATCGGAATACGTAACTTCATTAGCTGGATCAGGAATTTGCTTTGCGCATACTGCAATTTTCATATTTATATATTAATTAATGTAATTAATTATCTGAATTTAATTCAGTTAAAAATTCTTTCATAAAACCTTGTAATTTCTTCTTTGATTGATCTGCAATTTCAACAACTTCCTCATGGTTCAAAGGATTTTTACTTATCCCTGCTGCAAGGTTTGTAACCAAAGAAAAAGCACAAATATTCATACCTGCATGTTTTGCTACTATCGCTTCAGGAACTGTTGACATTCCTACTAAATCTGCTCCAATTCTTTTGGCAAATTGAACTTCTGCAGGTGTCTCATAAGAAGGTCCTGTAAACCAAGCATAAATTCCTGTTTTGAAATCAAAATGATTTTTAGAAACTTTTTTTGCCAAATTTATAAAATTTTTGTCATAAACTTCAGACATGTCTGGAAATCTTGGGCCAAAAGTATCTAAATTTTTACCCATTAACGGGTTGTTCCCAGTTAAATTTATATGGTCGGTGATTGAAATTATATCTCCTGGATCATAATTTTCAGAAATACCTCCAGCAGCATTTGTTAAAATAAGATTTTTTACACCAAGTTGTGAAAAAGCTCTAACTGGTATTACTAAATCTTGTATCGGATAGCCTTCGTAATAATGTGCTCTTCCCGACAATATAGCAGTCAATTTTTCATTAATAGAGACAATTGACAACTTACCAGCATGACCTTCAACTGATGGTGCTAAAAAATTGGGTATATCTGAATAATCGACTTGATACAATGGATCATAATTTTCTTCAAAACCACCCATTCCAGATCCTAAAATAATCATCGTTTCTATTTTTTGATTGTTTATTAGCTTAGAAATAAAATCTTTAGCTTCGTTAATTTTTTCTATCATTACATATTTAAGATTAATAATTTATATTTGATTTAAAAAGCTTTTACCTGGGAATATATTTTCTAAGCTAAAAAAATCTGAAATAGTTGAAGCAACATTAGAAAATCCCTCTATATCTCCAATATATTCTGCTTTACCATTATTTCTATAGGCTATGAACGGGACATATTCCCTTGAGTGATCTGTTTTGCCATCAGTCGGATCAGTACCATGGTCACCAGTAAGTATAAGGAGATCATTTTCATCCATATTGTTTAATATTTTTTCAATATTGTTATCAATTAATTGCAAACCTCGGTAGTAGCCTATTGGATCTTCTCTGTGACCATAAAGCATGTCAAGATCAACTAAATTTACAAAAGTAAAATTATGATTTCCTGATTTAATATTTTTGATTAAAAAATCTAATCCATTTTGATCGCCTTCTGTATGAACATAATCATGAAGATAATCAGTTCCAAATAAATCAGTTATTTTTCCTATACCATAAGTTTTGAAATCGTTTTTATATAGGTAGCTTAGTAATGTTTCACCAGGTGGTTTCATTCCAAAATCTTTTCTGTCATATGTTCTTTCAAATTTTCCAACCAAGCCTTTGAATGGTCTGGCAATTACTCTTCCTATGTTGTATTCGTCACAATATTTTCTTGAAATTTCGCAAATTTTGTATAATTTTTTTAAGCTACACACATCTTCATGAGCAGCGATTTGAAATACAGAATCTCCAGATGTATATAATATAAGTTCCTTAGTTTTTAAATGTTGTTCACCAAGGTTTTCAATTATTTCAGTACCTGATGCATGGATATTTCCAATAAATCTACAATCAGCATCTATTTCTATTTTTTGGATTAATTCAGCAGGAAAACCATTTGGAAATGTTTGAAATTCCTTTTTTGTAATTAAACCAGCTAATTCCCAGTGTCCAGTAGTTGAGTCATTTCCAAGAGACTGTTCTGAAAGCCTTCCAACTGTAGCTGTATGTTTAGACTCCATACCTTGAACACTAGTAATTTTCCCAAATCCTAACTTATTGAGATTTGGTAAGTTAACTCCACCAACAAATTTTGATACATTTGCAAGTGTGTTGCTTCCTATATCACCATATTCTTCTGCATCAGGCGCTTCTCCAACACCTAGAGAATCAATTACAACTAAGAAGCATCTTTTCATTAGGTAGTTCCGAAAAGCCTGTCTCCCATATCGCCTAATCCAGGAACTATGTACCAGTTTTCATCTAATTTTTCGTCGATTTTTGCAGTGACTAATGTTATATCGTTATGCTCTTTTTCTAACCTGGAAATACCTTCAGGTGAAGAAATTACTGTTAAAGCAATTATACTTTTAGGGCTGTGTTCTTTAACTTTATCAATTGCGAATGATAAAGAACCCCCAGTTGCAAGCATTGGCTCAAGGATAAATATATTTTTATTTTCAAGATTTGGTAAATTTTCATAGTAGTACTCGGGTGTTGCTGTTTCTTCATTACGTTGTACCCCTATGTACCCAAATGAGGTATCTGGTAGTAAATTTTTCACACCATCAACTAGACCCAGTCCTGCTCTAAGTACTGCTATTGCTACATTTTCATTTTCTATTTCTAAACCTTCAGTTTTAATTAATGGAGTTTCTATTGTTTTACTTTTTGTTGATATATTTTTAGTACCCTCAATAAATAATAAATATGATAATTTTGAAGAGTATTCTCTGAAATTTTCAAAGTTTGTGTCTTTATCTCTAATAATTGTTAGATAGTGATCTTTAAGGGGATGAGATATTTCAATTATTTCCATCAAAATCAGATTAGCAAAACATTAAATCTTTTCTAGTTATTTTTATGAAGAAGTTAATCTAATTAAAGTACGTTTTATGTTTTACATCATGTAATATAATGTATTGCAATTTAAATAAAGGAAATTAATGCCTGTACGAATAAGACTTGCTCAAAGAGGCAAGAAAAAGAATAGAACATTTAGGGTTATTGTTGCTGACTCTAGATCGCCAAGAGATGGAAAATTTATTGAAGATTTAGGTTATTACGATCCACACCACAATCCATCAATGGTTGAAATAGATGTTGATAAAGCAGTATCTTGGCTTGATAAAGGAGCACAACCTTCTGAAAGAGCTCAAAAAATACTAGAAATATCTGGTGCATGGGCTCAGTGGCGTTCTACTAAAGGTGAAGTAGTTTCGATACCAAAAGCTCCAGAAGAAAAAATTAAGAGCAGTTCTAAAGCAAACAACAAGAAACAAGAAGAAAATTTAGATGAAGAGGGTAAAGACAATTCAGAAGATGTAACTTCTGATAAGGAAGAAGAATAATGGCATCTGGAAAAATTGTAAAAAATGTTGTTGAATATATCGTTAAAGAAATTGTCGAAGATACTAAATCTGTCAAAGTTGACGTTGCAGACTCTGATGACGAAAATATCACGATAGAAGTAAGAACTTCTCCTGATGACATGGGAAGAGTCATTGGTAAAAGAGGAAGAGTTGCTAGAGCAATCAGAACTGTAGCACAAGCTGCAGCTGATGAAGAAGGCTTAAATTCCTCTGTAGAATTTATTGACTAATCAAAAATTTTTTCCTGTAGGTAAGTTAGGTAAACCGCATTCCTTAAAAGGGTATCAATATATAAACATTGAATATTTTTTTCGTAATTTTGATTTAAAAGAAACTACATTTCAAATTGAAGGAAAAAATATAGTTGTCGAAGATTTTAAAAAACATTTAAAAAATAGAAATTTAATTAAGTTTTATTCTTATGATTCTATTGAGAAAATAAGTGAATTAAGAAATAAAACAGTCAAAATTAATACGGAAGTATCAGATTTATTTATTAATAAAGAAAATTTGCCATGGCCTGGGTTTTTTATTGGTCATGAATTAAAAAAGAATATGTACAATTTACTAAGTTATGAAGTACTAAATAATATTTATTTTTGCAAAATTACTGGAATCGAAATGAGCGTACCATATAATAGTAATTTTTTTAATTTTGAGAATGGTGTTCTCTCTTTATTGGATAGTAGTTTAACTATTTAACCATTCAAACAATTTAATGCTTACAGGATCCTCAAGCATATTTTCAGGATGCCACTGAACTCCTAAAGCATCCCAGTTATTTGTAAGTTCAATCCCCTCAATAACACCGTCTGGAGATTTAGCAGTTATTTTTAATTCATGACCAAGCTTGTTTATAGCTTGGTGATGAATTGAATTAACTTTTATTTCATTTTCCTGAATTATTGTATGTAACTTTGAGTTGGTTTCTATATTTACATCATGAACATGCGAACGGGCATCTTTGAAAGGTTTTTCATGGTCAATTTGAGTAAAGCCATTATCTTTTAAATCTTGATAAAGTGAGCCACCTTTATAAATATTAAGTAATTGATGTCCTCTACATATAGCAAGAGTTTTAACATTATTTTCTTCTGCAGACTTAAGCATCGCTAATTCAGTGCTATCTCTATAATCTGAAACTCTTATAGTTTTTTCTATTTTATCTTCTCCGTAAGTTGCCGGGTTGATGTCACCACCACCAGAAATTACAATTGCATCAAATTTTGATATATCTACTAATTCTGAGTTTTCATGAGGTCCAAAAATCACAGCATTATTTCCAAAGTTATTACATGCTTTAACAAAATCATTATTAATAACTACACATGGTATATTACCGGGCGCCATTTCCACATCTTTTAAGCCAGTAGATATTGCGATTAATTTACTCATGGACAAACACACACTGCACTTCTACGCATACGTTCAAGGGTAAACTAGCCACACCAACAGCTGATCTCGTTGATTTTTCGTTAAAAAATTCAGATAATTTATCTGTAAATCCATTTAAAACTTTAGCATGTTCAGTAAAGCCTTCATTGGCATTTACAAAACCGATTACATTAATAGGTTGTAGGTTTTCAATAGAGCCGTGTTTTCTAATTGTTGCGATCGTCAGTTCAGCACATAATTTAGCAGCTGCGTAACCGTCATCAGTTGAAACTTCAGCTGGTATTTTTCCTATAAATCTTTTTTCTTCTGTAATAGGAATATGTCCCGATGTGTAGACATATTTGCCAACTTTTTTATAAGTAACATAATTTCCAATTGCTTCTGGAGCTATTGGAAGACCTTTATCCATTATTTAAAAGATTTCCAATTAGATCTACAACTCTATTTGAGTATCCCCACTCGTTGTCATACCAGCAAACAACTTTAATGTGATTCCCATCTAAAAGTTGAGTTGATGAAGCATCATAAATACTTGAATGTGGATTATTTAATATATCAGTTGATACAAGAGGAATTTCTGAATACTCTAAAATTCCTTTCAGTTCATTATCTGCAGCATTCTTTACAGCTTTATTTACATCATCAATTGAAACAGTTTTTTCTAATTCAACTACTAAATCAACAACACTTCCATCTGGGACTGGAACTCTCATAGCCATTCCATCTAATTTACCATTTAAATCAGGTAAAACCATACCAACTGCTTTGGCTGCACCTGTTGAAGTAGGAATAATGTTTTGGGTAGCACTCCTGCCTCTTCTAAAGTCACTATGTGTTGTTTCAGCTAATGCTTGGTCATTGGTGTAAGCGTGTACCGTAGTCATAAGACCAGATTTTATACCAAAATTATCATCTAATACTTTAGCTATTGGCGCTAGACAATTTGTAGTACAGGATGCATTTGAAACAATTTTATCATCTGGTTTTAAGTCTTCATCATTTACGCCTAAAACTATAGTTGCATCAATTTCATCTTTAGGTGGTACAGTAAGTAATACTTTTTTAGCACCAGCACTCAAATGTTTATTGAGAGATTCATTATCTCTGAAAATTCCTGTAGATTCAATTACAACATCTATGTCCAATTCATTCCATGGAAGTTCAGCTGGGTCCATTATAGAAGTTAGTTTAATTACTCTATCATCAACTAAAAGCTTATCTCCATCAACACTTACATCACTCTCTAGAATGCCCATTACAGAATCGTGTTTCAATAGATATGCAAGATTTTCATAATCACCAAGATCATTAATAGCAACAATATTGATATCAGAATTGTTCTCGACAATAATTCTTAATATAGAACGTCCAATTCTACCAAAACCGTTTATCGCAACATTACCCATTTAAATCACTTGTCCAAGTTTTTTAATTGTATCAATAATCCTAGATGCATAACCCCACCCGTTATCAAACCAGATAATGAGTTTTATTTTTTTATTATTTATACCCATTGTAGCTAATCCATCTACGAGACCAGATAGTGAGCTTCTTACAACATCAGAGGAAACAATTGGATCGTAAGTTATACCAATAATATTTTTTAAATCCGTATCAGACGCATTTGAAATTATTTTATTAATATCTTCAATACTGCATTTGTTTTTAATATCTACTGTAAGATCAACTGTGCTTCCATCAGGAATTGGCACAGTCATCGAAGAAGAAGCAATTTTATTTTTAATGAAAGGAAGAACATTTGCTACTACATCAGATGATTTTGTAATACTAGGTATAATATTTTCACCAGCTGCTCTGTTAAGTCTAAAACCCTCACCTGCAACATCTGCTAATCGATTTGAATTTGAATAGCCATGTATAGTTGTTAGGAATGCTCTTTCAACCCCAACTTCATTGTTCAAAACTTTAAGGATGGGAGCTACTGCATTTGCTGTATTAGAACCTAGGGAAAATACATTAGAGTTCAGATCTATACTCTCATCGTTTGCACCAGGCACATATATTTGTATATCTTCAAAATTTTCAGGTGTAGATGCAACAATAACTTTTTTGCAACCCTTGGATAAATGATTATCAACTTCATCTTTTGTTTTAGGTTTACCGGTAGCAAGAACTACAATTTCAGTATTTAATTCAGCCCAATTTGCTTCATCACCATTTTTCCAAGAATTAAAAAGTATTTCTTTTCCGTTTACAACAATACCTGTTTCTGACTCTTCAATGTTTGCATCAAGTTTTCCATATATTGAGTCGTACTTTAACAAATATATTAAATTTGCTTTATCAGCAGTATCTGAGATAGAGACAATATTTATAGCTTCATCATTTAATGTTTGTCTAAATAGATCTCTACCTATTCTTCCAAATCCAACTAATGAAATATTTGTCATAAACCCCCACAGGACAATTGAATAATTGTTGTTACAATCAACTAATAATATACCTTAAAACTATTATTTATGACAGATTTAACAAGAAATATTAATAATTCAATTTTTGGATCCATCTCTACTGATGAACTTCTAGCTAAAGCTTTTGAGAAAAAAATTGAATACTTTGGCAAAAATATAACATATAGCCCTAAAGTATTCATTCCATTAACAACCATGTGTAGAGACAATTGTGGATACTGTACTTTTGTAAAGTCACCTAAAGAAGGGGGAACTTATTTAAATCTAGAAGAAGTCCTTTCTATAGCAAAAGCTGGTGATGATTCAGGATGTTATGAAGCCTTATTTACTTTAGGAGATAAACCAGAACTTAAATGGGATTATGCTTTGACTCAACTTCAGGAATTAGGCCATTCATCAACACATGAGTATTTAATTAGTTCAATGAAAAATGTAAATGAAAAATATAATTTATTTCCCCATGCAAATCCTGGTTTGATGACCCAACAAGAAATTAAGGAGTTAAAAGAATACTCTCCGTCTGGGGGAATTATGATTGAATCATTTTCTAAAAATATTTATGACAAGGGAAAAGCCCATTACAAAACAGGAACAAAATACATTGATTTAAGATTAGAAACTCTTAACAATGCACTTTTAGAAAAGTATCCTGTTACGACTGGATTACTCCTTGGTTTAACCTCAACAAAAGACGAAATTGTAAATGATATTTCAAATTTAATTATTTATTTAAACGAAAACTTAGCAATACAAGAAGTAATACTACAAAATTTCAGAGCTAAGAAAAATACTTTAATGAAAAATAGTTCAGAAATAACAAATGATTTATTTTTAAGAATCATTGCAACTACTAGGATTTATGCACCTTCACATATTTCTATTCAAGTTCCTCCCAATCTTTCACCAGACATAAATATATTTTTAAAAAGTGGAATTAATGATTTAGGTGGTATATCACCACTAACAATAGACTGGGTCAATCCTGATCACTTATGGCCAAATATTAATAAATTAAAATTAGATATTTCAAATACAGGGCAGCAACTTAAAAAGAGGCTTCCTGTTTACCCAGAATTCATAAAAAAAGAATGGTTAAGTAGTAAAATATTTGAGAAAGTTAATAATATTGTTGATACAGATGGATACCCAAGAGAAACAAATGAATTATAATATCTCATTTCTAAGAATAAGACCGTGCGATAACGATAATGAAATATATTTAAATTCTAGAAAAAAAGAGGGAACTTCAGGATTCTTATTAAAGGAAGAATTAAATCTTGATTTAAATCAAATACATAAAAAGGGTTTTCAAACTTTATCAAAAAATTTAGAAGATGATTCTGATGTATGGTTGATTAAAGATGATAATTGGAAAAATTTTAAAGAGATTAATCCAAAAAGATTAATTTACTTATTCAAAAACAATAAAGAGAGTGCACTTGAAGTTATAGATAGATTAAGTCCTCATACAATATTGATATCAAAAACAACAGATTTAGATTTTATAAAATCAATTAATACAAAAGTAAACTTCATGACATCTGTATATGTAGACACAATTGAAGATGCAATTAAATTTATAAGTAGTGGTGTCTCAGACCTTCTACTAAGAGATTGGAGTTCTGAGCAAATTGAAGAACTTCAAGAAGTTGAAGGTTTAAATCTTTATGAAAGAACTCTTTTATCTCCGATTTTTTCTGTTGATGAGGCTAGAAATGAATTTAATAAAGAGAGATATTTCAGATATCTGAATACAAGAAATGTCCGGGGCTTTAGAAGAGAATATACAGAATGGTCACCTGGTAGTGGAAAAAATATCCCTAAATTAAACAATTTTGTATTTAACAATAAAAGCCAATTTTATCATTCTGATGTAGACGCAATATTAAAAAGTGTACTAGATGGTTACCAAATATCGGATGAAGAACTCAAACTGCTTTTTAATACAGCTGGCGAAAAAATAAATGATATAGCAAATGTTGCTAATCAGTTAAATTTTATCAAAAATGGAAATAATGTAACTTACGTCATAAATCGAAATATAAATTATACAAATCAGTGCTATTACAAATGTGGTTTTTGTGGATTCTCTAAAGGTCCAAATAGCTTAAATCTTAAAGAAAAACCATACTCTATAGACATTGAAGAAGTGGTAGCAAGGTCTTCTGAAGCATTTGAGATGGGCGCATCAGAGGTTTGTTTACAAGGAGGAATACACCCAGATTACACTGGAGAATTCTATTTAAAAATGGTCAGAGATATAAAAGATGCAGTCCCTGACATGCACATACATGGCTTTACCCCTCTAGAAATATGGCAAGGTGCAGAAACTATCAATATGGGGATAGAGGAATATTTAAAACTACTTAAAACTGCTGGACTAAATACATTGCCTGGCACAGCTGCAGAGATACTTGATGACAGAGTAAGAAAATTTTTATGTCCAGATAAAATAACGTCAGCTCAGTGGGCTTATGTTATGGAAGTTGCTCATAGTTTAGGAATTAAATCTACAGCAACAATTATGTTTGGCCATATAGATGATATAGATTCTTGGGTAAATCATTTTTCATTAATTAGGAATATACAAAAAAATACTGGTGGATTTACTGAAGTAGTTCCTCTTCCTTTTGTCCATATGGGTTCGCCAATATACCTACAAGGCAAGAGTATGCCTGGTCCCACTTGGGATGAAGTAATTCTTGTACATTCTCTTGCTCGAATTTATTTTGCAAATATTATTGACAACATTCAAGCTAGTTGGGTTAAGTTAGGACATGATGGTGCAGGTAAGCTTCTTCATGCTGGAGTGAACGATCTTGGTGGAACCCTCATAAATGAAAACATAAGTAGGGCATCAGGTGCTGATCATGGTCAAGAGACAACACAAAATGAATTTATTCAAATAATACAATCAAATAATAAAAATCCTGTTTTAAGAAATACACTTTATACAGATTTAAAAGAAACAAAAAGTATTTTAGAAAATAGATGAATTTATTTAATGTAATTACACTGTTTCCAAACCTTATAGATGAGTGGAAAAATACTGGCATTATTTTTCAAGCAATAAAAAATAACATTATAGAAATCAACTCTGTAAATCTTAGAGATTATGGTATTGGATCTTATAAACAAGTTGATGATGCTCCATATGGGGGAGGCCCTGGAATGGTATTAATGCCGGAGCCATTAGATAATGCAATTAATTCCACGGATGTAAATATTAATATTTTTTTAACTCCTTCTGGAGTAGAGTTGGATGAATCTTTGATTAGTGAATTACTTGAGTTTGAATCAATTAATTTAATATGTGGAAGGTATGAGGGATTTGATCAGAGGATTTTAGACTTACACTCTGATTATGAAGTTTCTGTTGGGAAATCAGTTGTTTCAGGAGGCGAAGTTCCAGCAATGTATTTACTTGAAGCACTAATTAGGAGAATTCCAGATGTATTAGGAAATCCAGAATCTCTTATCAATGAGACTTTTACAGACAACAAAGTTGATTATCCTGTTTACACAAGGCCTGAAAAATATAAAAATTTAGAAGTTCCTGATGTACTATTGTCTGGAAATCACCAAAAAATAGATGAGTGGAAAAAGAATAATTTAAAAGACATATAATCTAAATTTACTTATATAATTCTCAACTGGAGTAACTATGGACTTAATTAAAAGCATTGAAAATGACTATCTAAAAGAAGAATTACCATCTTTTAATTCTGGAGATAGCATAAAAGTTAATGTAAAAGTTTCTGAAGGTAATAGAGAACGTATTCAAACATTCGAAGGTGTAATCATCGCAATAAATGGCGTAGGGATAAATAAAACTATTACTGTAAGAAAACTTTCATTTGGTGTTGGGGTGGAAAGAATATTTCCCGTTCACGCACCGATTGTTGACTCAATTGAAGTTATTAGAAAAGGTAAAGTTAGACGCTCAAAGCTTTATTATCTCCGTGATCGTGTTGGTAAATCTGCAAAAATAAAAGAAGATCGAAATTAAACTAGCCTCATTATAAAAAAATTTTTTAAAACACTATTTACAATTTTTTTAGCTATTGCAGCAGCTACATTAGTTAGAACTTTTTTAATTCAAGTGTATTATATTCCTTCTTCATCAATGGAGCCAACATTACAAGTAGATGACAGAGTTTTAGTTCTTAAGAATACTTTTATTGAAACAGACATCTCGTCAGGCGATATTGTTGTTTTCTACAGCCCACAGACACAATTTAAAGAGGATTATTTTGAAGAATTTGTGGAATCTGTTCAAATATGGAAATTAAGAAATGATGACACATATTTAAACACTGCATTGATTAAAAGAGTTGTTGGAAATAGTGGGGATGAAGTAACTGTTAAAGAATCTGGAGAGGTTTTTGTAAATGGAAATAGGTTTACAGTTTTAAATATAAATGAAGGGCGTAATTTTAAGGAACAGACATATATTGTCCCAGCAAATGAAATATTTGTCTTAGGTGATAATAGAATAAACAGCCAGGACTCAAGATATATTGGAACAATACCAAATAAAAATATTGTGGGAAAAGCAATATATGTAATCTTTCCATTCGACAATTTTAAAAAAATAGATGATTGAAGACAAAATTTGGGAAAAAGATCCACAAAAATATATCATAGGGTCTGATGAAGTAGGAAGAGGTTCTTTTGCTGGCCCAATTTGTGCTTCAGCTGTAAAAATTAACCATAAGCAACTTCATTTGCTTGATAGTGTAAAAGATTCAAAAAAATTAAGTGCCAAAAAAAGAGAAGAAATATACGAAATAGTTATTAAAAACAATATTGAATTTTCTTTTGAGGAGGCTTCAAATACATACATTGATAACTTTGGAATAAAAAATGCTAATGAAAAGGTATTAAATGATTCAATTTCGAGACTTTACACAGGTGGAGAAGTTGTTTATGTTGATCATTTTAAAATAAAAAACTTTAATTCTATATCAGTCGTAAGGGGAGAAGATAATTGCCGTGCAATTGCTTTAGCTAGTATTGTTGCAAAAGTTTTAAGAGATAAGCTTATGGTTGATTTCTCTATGGATTTCCCCGAATACTCTCTTGATAAAAATAAAGGATATGGAACTAAAGAACATAGGCAGGCAATATTTAATTATGGATTGTCAGAGATACATAGAAAATCGTTTAGTTTAAAGCCCATATAATAACGATAACTGTCAGTATGAGTGCTGCAATGATATTTAAGTAGTCAGTTTTATTAGCTTTGTATGGTTTATTTGGATCAAATCCCATACTTACATTCTAAATTAAAATATATTAAACTCTAAATATGGTTTTAGAAACAGAAAGTATTAACAGTACAAAATTTATTCAATTTAATGACATAGAATCATTAAACGCAGTAGGTGCTGATGATTGGAAAGCACTAAAAAAAGAAATAGAATCTTTTGAAAAAAGTGAGCTTAAGTATCTTGTCATAAAACATATAAATGGAAATTACTCAGCTGGTGCTCAGCTAGGTGAAAATATAAATGCATTAATGCAAGATGTATCAAATGCGGCTGAAGCATTATGGAATTGTAAAAAACCCGTTATATCTCTAGTTGATGGAATTGCCGCTGGTGCAGGATCTAATATGATGTTGTTAAGTGATTTTATAATTGCTACTCCTGAAACTAGATTTATAGAAGTTTTTGTTAGGAGAGGATTAGTTGTTGATTTTGGTGGGTCATGGGTATTACCTAGAATTATTGGTATCCAAAAAGCAAAATCATTAATGATGACAGGAAATGAAATTAATGGAGATGAGTTAAATAATTTAGGTATTCTTTACAAATTATCTAACCGCGAGGATATGGATGATGAGTTTAATTCATTAATTGAATCCTTAGATAAGCAAAGTTTTATTTCAATATGTATGGTTAAGCAACAAATTAGAGAAGGCTTAGATAAAACATTTTCTGAATCTCTTGATTTAGAAACAGTTAATCAAAATAAAAGATTTTTACATTCAGATGCTGCAGAAGGAATGTCAGCATTTCTTGAAAAAAGGGCTCCGAATTATAAAAATACATTAGATGAATAATAAAAATTTATAATTATTCATTTATATGTATTTTCATGCAATAATCAATACGTAAGAAAACGGAGGTTTAATTGAAAAATAAAAAATCACTCCTATTAATTTTTGTTCTCGCATTAGTTGCGACTGCCTGTGGTGGTGGCTCAGCAACCCCTTGTGATGAAGTAGAAATTACAACTGGAGAAAATGGTTTACCAGATCTTGATGGATGTGAGTTCACATTTGCTGTTGAGAATGCGTACTTACCATTTAACTATATTGATGCAGCTGATGGAGAAGCAAAAGGTTGGGACTATGATGTCTTTAACCATATGGGCGAATTAATGAATTTCGAACCAGTTTATGTTCCAGCAGCATGGGATGGAATGATTCAAGCTGTTGCTGATGGTCAATTCATGGTTGCAGGTGACGGAATCACTATTACCGCTGAAAGAGATAAAATTGTTGATTTTTCAGATGGATATATTAATTTAGCACAAAGAGTACTTGTAGCAGCAGGAAACACTGATATTACAAGTATTGATGATCTTAAAAGTGGCGACTATACAGTAGCTACTCAAAAAGGTACAACAAACTATGAGTTTGCAGTTTCAGAGCTTGGTGAAGATAAAGTTAAAGCTTTTGATGACTTCAACTTTGCTATCCAAGCCGTTATCTCTGGTGATGCAGATGCATCAATCATTGATGAAACAGCTGGATTAGGATACATGGGAGCTAATAAAGACCAAGTAAAATTGGTTGGTGGCGATCTAACTTCAGAACAACTTGGTTTTGCATTTCCTAATGGAAGCGCATTAGTTGATGTAGTTAATCAAGGATTAGCAGCAATGAAAGACAGTGGAAAATTAGCAGAAATTAATGCTAAGTTTTTCTCACCTGACTTTTCAGTAACTTATGCTGATATCGCTGAATGTGATGAAAACATTCCTGCAGAATATCTACCAGAGGATTGCGAAGTATAAGTAAGAAAAAACTTAATATATAAATTTGTAATAGGCACGGAAATCCGTGCCTATTGCTTTAATATGGGTACAAATGAAATTAAAAAATCTTCTTAAACCAGACAATTGGTGGATTCTAATTTTAAGTGGCGTAATAGCTTATATGCTATTCATGATTTATTCAGAACCAGAATACAACAAAGCTTTTAATTTTATTCTTCCTGGCCTCACAATAACTTTTTTATCAACCCTGATATCCTTTGTAGTTGCATTATTTCTTGGTTTAATTTCAGGTATTGGAAGGATATCTAAAAATAAATTTGCAAGTACAATCTCTAGAACATACATTGAATTTATTCGTGGTGTTCCAGTTCTTATTCTTATTTTTACAATCGCTTTTGTTGTTGTTGCGAGAGGTGCTGAATTATTCAATATTAATAATGGAAATGTACCCATGTTAGTTAGAGCAATTATTGCTCTCTCCGTATTTTATGGTGCATATATAGCCGAAGTATTTAGAGCTGGTATAGAATCTGTACCAGTAGGCCAGAGAGAGGGTGGTGCATCCTTAGGACTATCTGAAAGACAAGTTATGAGACATATTGTATTACCTCAGGCTTTTCGCAACATGCTTCCAGCACTTGGAAATGACTTTATTTCAATGATGAAGGATTCATCTCTATTGTCAGTACTGGCCGTAGAGGATCTTACATACAGAGGAAGACTGTATTCCGGAAGTACATTTAGATTTGCTGAAACTTACCTTGTTCTTACTGTGATGTATTTGATTATTACACTTATACTTTCTGGACTACAGAGAAGGCTTGAGAAAAGACTTGAATCTAAATAACAAGAACGATCAAGTAGAGATTTTAAATCAGTATTTAGATTCTCTTGAAAAAATAAAAAATTATTCTCCCAACACTGTTAAGTCATACAAAAATGATATTTTACAATATTTAAAAGAAGAAATTGTTTTAGGAGAATTTGC
>VMHT01083146.1_pt1 | contig 39006 bp, 60 predicted proteins | sample 4693611 | NCBI WGS metagenome assembly VMHT01 (sample SAMN12280063, study PRJNA550983) | marine metagenome | isolation source: seawater sampled from same location over 5 years 0.02-0.2 micron viral filtrate | place: USA: collected off the coast of southern California halfway between the port... ...
ACTCTTTGGTAAGACTCCCCGACGTTTACAGCGAAAACAGCTGCTTTGCTTCCAGAGCTGTGCGGGCTTGATGAGCTTACGCTTTCTGAAAAATTATCTAGGCCGCCTGCAGGTGCTGACCAGGCCAAGGTTCCCGATCCATCACTCGCAGTTAGTACCTCTCCAGTGCTTGGCGTAGCCCTCGGCAACGCATAAAACAAATTATTGTTATGGTCGGTGACTCTGACCCTTGCGTCTGCGTGTCGAATTCCTAAGTTAATGTGTGCTGAAGATCCATTCCCATAGTTGAATAGTTTGACTGGGTGGTCACCTGCGTGCTCATTAAATATGAACTTAAATTCACCCGATTTTTGTAAAAAAGCAGATTTTGTACTGCTAGTTTCAAGTTTTACAGCAGTCTCAGTCGCGCCTCCATTGACCCAAAGCCGGACGTTGCCGTTGCTTACAGGTCCGCCGTAGAAATAATATCCTTCATATCCCGTTTCGTTGTTATCGCTATCAATCTTGAAGACCATTTGGTCGTCAGTAGTTAATATCTCGTTACTCGAAAAACTAATGTCCCCAGTGCCACCAATCTCGTGGCCGCCTGCAGTGCTGCCGTCATGCAATCGCAGCTTATTATTTGTTGTGTCTGCGGTAACCTCACCAACCGCGCCAGTGAAAGCGTTGTTTTGGGTTGCCGTACCACGGCGGAGCTGAATTTGAGTAGCCATGGTTTGAACCTAGAAAACGTTTCCGTAGTCGTGGGAAGTAGTCACAGCGGTTGCAACTGAGCCGTAATCAGCATCAGTTGTTCCACCGCCGCCCTGTATCTGGACAACAGTGCCGTCATCTTTTTTAGTGAAGACAACACCCGTATCCGTGCGAATCAATAGCTCAGCAGTTGTGCTGAAATCACTTGCCGATGGGTCGCTTGTGCCCCTTTTATGACGAATGACGTTAGCCATGCGTCAAAAAGTTCCACCATCGATCGTTGAACTTGGTGACAGATAATCCGTACCAGCAACAGCGGCGCTAAACGCACTTGAGCCGTTGCCTTTGACCAAGCCGGTCAATGTTGTCGCGCCAGTGCCGCCATTAGCAACTGCAATCGTTGTGGCGTTCCAGGTGCCAGAAGTCAGCGTGCCAACAGAAGTAAGACTGGAAGCAGTGACACCAGAACCAAGAGTGCTACCGCTAAGAACGCTAGTGCCATTGATCTTGAAAGCTTTGCCGCTTGCTAAATCAAAACTTTCACTGCTAGTCCAGCAATCAGTGCTGTCAATCCAATTAATCGTCTTGTCTGTAGCGCCTTTTAAGGTGATGCCGCCACCGTCAGCGGTTACATCGGTGGGCGTTGAAACCGTCCCAAGTTCAAGGTTTTTGTCCTTTACGGTGACCGTTGTGCTCTCAACGGTTGTGGTTGTTCCACTGACTACAAGATTGCCGCCAACCGTGACGTTGCCGGTAGTCGCAAACGTTGCAATTGTTGCGCCACTAAAGTCAACCGTTCCGGTAAAAGTTTTATTGCCGCTGACGGTTTGAGCTGTCGTTAACGTCGAGTAATAGCCGTCGCCACCGATTGCTTCAATTGAGGTTGCTGATCCACCTGCACCGCCTGTGCCTGTTCCGTACCAGAGGGTATTAGAGCCTTCTGAGTACGCAATTTCAGCATTGGCCAGAGACGTTGGGGCGGAACTGCCGGTTGACCTTTTGATCCGAATCGTGTTGGCCATGGCTCAAAAGTTGCCCCCGTCAGTGAGTGTGTCAGTCGTCCAGGTTGTATCAGCCCGGAACGTGTTGGCAGAAGCGTTGTAATAAATAACGCTCCCATCCACTTTAGACGACGAATCAAGGACAAGCCCGGCATCGCCCGTGTCACCTTTAGGCCCTTGAGGGCCAGCAGTTGTAGCTGTGACAGTCGTTGTGACAGGTGTTTGAACAACGGTCGTCCCATCAGGTGTAGTGACGAGAACCTTGTTCTCAGCCGTTGTGACGTTGACCGTGGTCATGGTGACGTGTACCCCTGAGAGACAAAAATGACGCCTTCCAAGTAATAGTCCCTGTTGCCGCTGCCGTTTTCAAGCATTACGTCATACCGCAGTTCATCGGGAAATGTTGCGGTCTGCGCGTCAGTAAGGCTGATAGTGACCTGCCCATTGGAGCGGTTGGTGTACGCAACAGCAAAATCCGCGTACTTGGTTGACCGCGCCTTGTCCCAAGCCTGCGCGTAAGCAGTAAAGCCCGTTAAGTCAATTACCGCATTACTGCTGTCCTTGAACTGCAGCAGCAGGGAATAGTCAGCCCTCCGCTGAAGCGTGAAATTGTGCGTTCCAGGCTGAACAGACATGACTACACCGTCCACACCTCAAGTGTACTGAAGACCACCTCTGAGGCTGGGAAGCCATTGGTAAATGTTGTTCCAAACAGATTGCTTGCCTGACCTAGGTTTTTATAACCAAAACCGTGGCCATGTGTCTTCCGGCTTTCGGCTATGGATTCTTGGAAACCATGAAATTGAATGTCGGTGTCCTCAGTAAGAACAATTTGCGTCTTCAGTGTTACTTGACGCATCTCTGTGCCGTCAAAGTATTGTATAGCCGAGGGTTTACCGATATAAGTATTATTGTTCATGTTCCATACCCCAATAACGTAACGGTGGACCGCATAAGCAGTAAATTCACCGCAAAGGTAATGGGTGCCTTTTCTTAGTCTTACAACCGTGCAATCAGTTGCCGTGCCAGGGCCTTCTGCATTCTTATTGCGATTCGCAGCAACACTGGTGCCGAAACCAGGAGATGACTGGCTGTTCAAAGAAACTTGATTTCCTGTGTCAATCTCCAGCCAATTCAACCTTCTAGGCAACGCTGCATCGCTGAATCTACTAATTTGGCTTCCGTTTTCATCAAGCAATCCTTGATTATTGTCCCCGGTGTTGTCACTTTCCTCTAAGTGATAAGCAAGCGCATGAAAGCGGTACGGTGATGCCTTGTCAAAGCTCAACGTCCCTGCTTGGTTGATAAGCAAAGATTTCTTTTCGTCTGCGTTTACGAATGACCCAGAAGCGGGCAAGGCGTCAACGATGCTCCCTTGGTGCCGAACTTCACCGTTTTGCAGTTTATAGACACTGGCGTAGTTGCCAGACCCCCCTGTAGTGCTGTCCTTTATTTTGAACGTGTTGTCAGTTGTGTCGAAATAGTGCCCATAGTCTGAGCCTTCTAAGGCCGCAGGAGGGCTTGAGCCGCTGTTGTTCGTGAATAGAGCATCGAGGCCGTCATTCAAGTCTGCTCTGAACTCAGGAAAAGAGACGTTCCCTACTGTCTTCCCGTTTGGCTGGCTCATTGCGGCGTCCTGCCTTTTCCAAATCCATTTGCAGTGTAGCTGAAGTTCAATGCAGGGAATGTCGGGTTTCCATCTCCGTCAACTCCAAGGCTGGTAACGGTAAATCCCGTGGCGCTGACCGATTGAAGGCGAACAGTTGTGTTTGCTGGAAGGGTGTCTGTAACTGTAAAGGTAACAGCAGGGCTGCCAAAAAATCTATTAGCAAAAGCAACTGCGACGTTCGCGGTGCCGGTGCCGGTTTCTGTTCTTTGCGGAAAGCCTGTTTCCAACTTTAACTGGGGCACGCTAAGCGTGCTGTCTGCGTCTTCAGTAATAAGCTCGACCTTTGTTTGAACCGCCGTGCAAGCATTGATTGATCGACTAAATTCAACCCATTCGCCAAAGTCATAGTCATCATTTTGAATGCTTGTTGGCGTGCTCTTTGAAGTTCTTATGTAGTTACGACACGATGTTCTATCAGTAATGTCAGCACCAACAAAAAGCCCAAGTCGGTCATCAAACACGCCAGATGCGTTGTCAAAAAACCCACTGCGCTTGCCAGCACTAGTTTGCAATTTGTTCCTAACAACAAGATCAAATTCTTTGCTAGTGCTAAACCCAAGGCCAGCACCATCTAAATGGTCGTTAGATGCATTAGGGCCAACACCGTTCAAACCAAATCCTTTCAAAACATATTCGCCTTTGCCGTCGTAATTGTAATAATTACCTTCTGCAAAGCCCATGTCCACGTACAATTCAGCTGCAAGCATGAGCCTTGCAGAGGCATGAGTTGTATAGTTAACCTCTGCATATCTAAAAGCATCTGATTCCGAATCTGAATATCTTTTTTTAGGGGCTGGTGGATCTATGGTATACGTGTCTAAAAACAAGTTTTCTGGATAACCTAAATTGAATGGCGGAGACGAACCAATCACCGCAGATTCCTCTAAATGAGCATGGCTGTCTGTTTGCACTTGTATTTCAGAGCTGCTAACCAGCACAGACGCCGCTAAGTCAGAGCGCAAGGCAGGCAAATTATCAAGCTTTTCTGCCTCTGCTTTCACAAAATACGTGCCAGGGCAGAGAGGGATGACAACCGAATTCTGACTGCTTGGAAGAGGCTCAAAAATTGGATTGCTATTTTCCCAATTAGGGTCGTCTTCGGCGGAAAAATAATCCGCAAGAACATAACCAAGCAAAAGATATGGTGAACGTAAATCGTAGTGAATTAAAATTTTTCCTCCATTAACGACAGAGGGGTCGGTGAGAGCAGGCCAATGCAAAATACCGTGAAAATCGGATAGCCTCTCGAAGGAAAGAGATTGAATGTTTTGCGGAAGTTTTCTCGAAGACCCTACCACTTCATACGTAATCGTAGCTTCAGGGCCTCTAATTAATCCTTTAATCGGAGTAACACGTATTTCATACAACCCTCTTTTTGCGTCTGGAATGTCGATTAAATTACTTTGGGTCGAAAGCGTAGTAAAGTTTTCGTCTTCGTGCCGATAGCTGACCTCGTAACTAATTGCCTGCCGCACGCTTTGCCAAGCAACTGAAATTTTGACAGAGCGGCGACCGTTTAAGTCAGAGACAACTTCCTTGACTTTCTCTCCGGTTTCAATGGCAACTGGCAGAACTCTTAAATTCTGCACCGCTCCAGGTGGCTCGTTCAAATTAGTAACATCAAACCTTTCCAGTGGCTCATCTGATTCGATGTTTGCATACTTGGATCGGTTGTAAGAAAGAGCTTTTACGTTATACAAAATTCCATCTTCTTCTTCTACGCTAATAACTCGCCAAGTTGCAGCTTTAACGTCTGATCCAGTTCTAGTGTTGTCAACATATAATGCTTGATTGCCCTCGTTATAGAAAACGTAGCCAGCAGCAACATATTCAGTCCCGCTTAATCCTGTAGACTCAAGCAGCCAAACACTATTGACGACTGGTTGAATAGTGTACGCCTGCTCAACAGTCAGCTGGTCATTTATAAGGTACTTACTTGGCGAATCACTGACGTATAGGCTATCTACGTACAAACCTCCGGCAATAACCGCCCGAGATTCAGTGCTGCCATCGGACAACACGACATGCAAGAGCGAACCGCTGCCATAGGCTAGTTCGGCAGAAATAGTATCTACCGTAAAGGTATTGCCATTTACCGCCTTAATTCGACCAGAAAAACGCTCCCCGGCTACGACTTGATCTGAAATTAAAATTACGTCGCCGGGACGCACTACAATTCCAGCCTCGATGGAACAAGTGAAGCCAACGACATCGCGCTCAAACTTTTCTGTATGCAAGATCCACCGCCCCAGTCGCGCCGCCTGACCACGGCCTGTGCAGCCAAACGCCTCGACATCCTTACGCACTACGCCATACTTTGAAATTCCTTCTTGGTCCTCAATGTATTCATACCGTACATCTTGTGATGGAATGTCTAAATACGAAACCCCGACAACTGTCGATCTCTGTTTTAAGCTGCTGCCGGTGTAATTAAAATCCCCAACTATGTTTGCCTGGTTGAACAAAAACACAGGATCAGACGGGCGGTCCTGAGAGATAGCAAGACTGCCTGCGCTCCAGTAACCCTGGCAGCGCATAACTGAAAGCAAGTCATTGATTGTCTTAAAAGCATCCTTAGGACTCTGAATAGTCGCATTGCAGAGAAATCTTGGCTCAAGACCATTGAAGCCATCTGGGACAAGCTCGTTATTGTATTTTGATGCTGCAAAGAAATCGAACTTGCTTAAGCGAGAAGCATTTCCAGTAAAATTAGCCTTCTCTTGCGGGGTAAGAATGTGATCCCCAAATCCATACCTTGTATTGGTTAGCAGATCCCACAGAATCCAGGCTGGATCGGCACACCATGTAGAAGCAGAAAACGTGCCATCCCAAAAGAAATTTTCCGGGTAAATTACGCGGCCAGTGCCTTGATCAACAGTGGCACCGTTGGGAATGCGAACCTTAACGCCCTTAACATGATACTTTCTTCTTGGAATACTTGAAAATTGCTCTGAATCTAACCTAGCTGCAATAATTGCAGAGTTAGGGTATCGAGTTCCTGCAGTTTTTATCTGAGTAAGGCTCCCCCAAAAGCTCGCGTTTTGCAGCTCCGGTGTGTTCGGGTTTTCGTCTTTTGTTGTTCGCAGCACCGAAACTTCAACAGTATCGTCAGGGTTAGGACGATCCAACTCAAGTTCAATATCTCTTTGATAAAGATCGCCAGAACGTCCTTTAATCGTATCGTCAGCTACTTCAACTCTTGAACCGCTGCCGTATTGCACAAAAAATTTATGCCTCACGCTTGTGCCGCTGACATCACCATTCTTTTTGTTTTGTATTTGCAAAGCCGGAACATTAATCGTCACCCTGACGCGATCCACCTCAGGGTCTGTTATTGCTCTAACAGTATGAACATTCTTCTTTAGTTCCGTCCCAACGCCTACTTCTTCCTGGCTACCGATTGACAAAGGGATGCGAGTTTGCACTTGCGTGCCGTTTCTTATATGAATTTCTGCATCTCTAAAGTTGCCTAGCCCCCTCGTGCCATCTGCATTTTCTGATTGCAATTTAGTGTCATCAAAAAAGATTGAAGCTCCTCTGTTAACAAGCCCTTCAATTTCTCCTTCTGAGATCAAGTCATAGACATACGCATATTGCCTTGAAACCGTGTTATCCCTTGTGACCTTAGACTCACGGCCACCACCACCACCACCACCGCCTTTACCGCCACCGCCGCCTCCACCGCCTGAGCCAGCAACTCTTAGACCTAAGCCTGCATTGTGAACGCGAACATTGTTAGCAATAAAAGTGTGACTACCCTCAACTGTTAAGTTGTAAACAGTGCTTTCACCCAGCGGCTTTTTGCTAACAATCGGGCGCAAGTGATTGCAAACATCCACCAAACAGTCGTCTGGGCCAAGCGTTCCAATCTCAACAAACGCATTAAATTGGTTTAGGACCCAATGGTTTGGAGTTGCATCGACATGTTCTCCGCCCCAAAGGCTGTACCGGATTATTTCCTCCTGCTCGTGTCTGTGGACTTTAAGAACCTTGCATTCAGAAATTTCACCTTTATCGTTGAAACTTAAAACTTTCGCTCCCTCTCTTATTTCATCAATCCTAATTTGGCCATTAGGGACAGAGACTAAAGTAGAGCCGACGAAGCAGCCGCCTCCACCACCACCGCCTGAACCAATAACTGTGTTGTTATCGCTCATAGCTCAGTCCCCGCAACGTCAAAGACTATAACCTCTCCTCGCAAACTTCCTGGTGGCACTGACGGCGTAATCTTCTTGTTTACAACATCAACACCAGAGCTAATTGCGATGCTCCCAACTAATGTTTTGCCGTAAACGATTGGCACAGGAACTCCTGCACGCGCAACATTTTGAACCCCGGAAAAATTGAAACTATTCCTTGGGTCGCGAGGATCATCGCTCGAAGATTGATTTAAGCCTGGAAGCTGTGGAGTGGGGGTTAAGAGCGTTGAAACTCCTGATAACACAAGCCCCGCGCCCAAAGTTAAAAGTGCAATTGAGCCCGAAGCTGTGGCTGCACCAAAGATCCCTGCCTTAGCCGCAAAAGCACCTGCGAACATTGTAGAAGAACCAAAACTTACAGCAGATAGAGCAATCAAAGCCACCCCAGCAATAATCTGACCAACCCCAAAACCTGATCCTCCTCCCGCACCTGTAACGACAGGAACAATTTTTATATCGCTGTTGCCAACAGGAAAATGTAACTCGTTTTCAGCAAAACTTGTTTCACCGCAAAAGACTTGATAACTGTGTTGCCTGATGTGTGCTTCTAGCCTGGGAAAATTGACGAGCAGCATCCTGACTGCTTCCGCGATGCACGATACATCTGCCGTTACAGAACTACGGCCTGCAAATTCAGCCAACGGCCCATACAGCTTAATCTTGCGAAGCATGACGCAGCCGCCTACCTGTGCAGGATTGTAGCCAGCCACCGTAAAGATCTCTACTGCTTAGCCGCCTGCCGAGATGATGCAAAACCATTCCATCGCCAATGTAAACAGCGCAGTGATTGAGGCCGCTTGTCCCGATCTGCATCAACAAAGCGTCCCCACGCCTTAAGGTCTCATCGTCTTTCAAGCGCCGAAACCCAGTGGCGGCCCACGAACAATCGAATAAAGGCTGTGTATTAAAAGCCTGGAGTGTGGCTGGGCGCTCCCAATCACGAAGCTGTATACCCTCTAAGGCGTACCAGTCGCGCACCAAGGTCCAGCAGTCGTGAACGCCCCAGGTCCATTTCCTGCCGACCAGAGGCGCCTTGTACCCGCAAGGGGTGTATTCAGCCCAGTCGCCCGTGCTTGGGTTGTATATGTACCAGGGCAAGCCGTGCTGCTCTGCCATAGCCTTATCGGCATCACTTGGCGCCGGGGGCGTTACAGGGTGGCTATGAAAGATTGCTGTGATCTGACCAGCGTCAGCGGCCTCTGCGTAGTCCTTGGGGTCAAGAACGAAATCATCCTGCGGAAACTCAGCAACATTGGCGCAGGGCCAATAAACCTCTTTGCCGCTGGCGACAAGGACAAGTCCAACACACTCATTAGGAGCTTGCTCTTCAGCATGTTGCTTGGCTGCAGAACGCCAACTCATGCGTATTGCGATCCAATAGAAGGGAAGCCTCCAAAGGGTAAATCGCTCTCGCCAAAACGGCACTTGCAACTTTCAAGCTTTTTACCGCAAACGTCTTGAACCTCATCCACAACAGGTTCATTGTTGATGTTAAAAAACTTAAAACTAACGCCGTCCACGACTTTCCCAAGATCTTGACCTGGCCTGTACCCGCACTCCGCAGATTTGTAGACCCATTGGCACATGTTGAGGCAGGATCTTTTCGGCGCTCTAACGCCTGCCATATCAAAGGCGCTTGCGAGTTCAAACTGAATTATCTCTCGCGTTTCGGAGGACTTGCGATCTACAAAGTAGATCTCCTCAGGAAAAGTTGCTGTTGGATCAGCTGTTGCATTGACTCCGCCTTCAAAATTTTCCCCGTCTAAAAATTTTGCAAGCGTTCTGATTCGTGTGAATTTTGCGCCTTCGAGACCAGCAGGCAACGTCGCGATTAAACCTGAAATAACATTGAAAAGATTGCTGACGGTGATCGTGGGCCTTGGCAAAGACCCTGAACCGTCAAAAGCAAAGCCCTCTGCCTGGATCGGCAGAGGAATGTAATTTTGTCCAGCAAAAACGATCGGAACCCCTGTGCCCTCTTGCGTTCCAGGGTGGAAATAGTATTTAATGTCTGCGCCATGCTGAGCGGCGTTTAGCTCAAGCTGATATAGCTCAATAATCGCAGACGGCGCAGGTTTCTGCAGCTCTCCAAAGATAGCTTCAAGGTTGTCACCTTGGACATAACCAGGAGAGTGATAGCCGCTGAGCGCGTATCGCATGATCAGTCTATTCGAGCCTCAATCAAAGCAAAGCTCAACACAATTGCCTCTGAATGTGCGCTGCTAGTTATGTTGGTAACAGTAATACTTGCCGAGGCGCTAGCACACACGGCGTTGAACACATAATTACCTATCCCTGTCGCTTTGTGATTGATGACTAAAACATCGTGTTCGGCGATAGTAGAATTTGTAAGGGCAAAAGAAACGCTAGTATTGGCTGCCAATGCTGCGTTGTTCATAGTAATTCTGCCGCATTTCTTGTCCAGGCTTACAGCGGTCGCCTTACTTGTAGCTTGAGTGACATCACCACCTTCTCCGCTGGCGGTATAACCAGCTTTGCCGTCGTTCAAGTTGGTGAAGTTGGCATCCATCTCAGTGTGGGTGAGCGGACTACCTTTGCCGGAGCGAGTGACGATCGTGGCCATGGCTTACTCGAAAACTTGGCGGAATGATGTCTGGATTGTAGCTCGGTTCAGGTAAGGGATCGACTTGCTCCACTGCTCACAGACAAACTTAGAGCTGCTGGCTTCACCTGGTGGCGTGAAATCAAAGCTTGCGCTGTCTGCAGCTCTTGCGTCTAAAAACGTCTCAATAACATCTGACTCGGCCTCTGAAACATTAAAAGTTAGGCTGTATGACTTTGGGTTTTGATTTAAGCCAAAACTTAAACGCTTCTCATAGCCATCACCAAAACGCACCGTGCGAATTGCTGGTGCGCTTGTTTTCTGAATGCCGTAAGCAGGCGTGATTGAGGGAAAGGTTGCCATTATGCGAGTAATCCTCCAGGGCGTTTTTGTTTGATCAGCTCAGCTTGTACAGCAGCGCCGAGCATCTTGCCGAGTTGTCCTGCCTGATCAGAGTCGCCCTCAACACTAGAGCCAGAAGCATCGACGTTCACAGTTACGTTAGCGCTGCCCATTGCATTGTTCGGAACAATGTTGCCTTGAGCGCCTGGAACGAACAGCTCAGGCCCACGCTCCCCGACTAAATAAGGCCGGTTGCCAGAAACTGAGCCGCCCAATGCTCTTTGACCAAATATTGGAAGAGGGACAGGGGTGTTTGCTCCAACGCCTGAATAACCTTTAATCTGACTCAAGCTATCCGTGTTAATTGCGTCGCCGCCACCTCCCATTCCGGCGAACATGCGAGCAATGCCGATCGCGATGTACTGGGCGATCATTTGCTTAGCTGCTTGCATCAGCATGTCTGCAATGCTTCTTAGGAAGTCAGCAAAGGCTTGCTCTGCTGTTTTGGTTCCTTCGACGACAGCTACGAGACTGTCAAACAAAGAGTCTGTTAGTGGTGTCGTTATTGCAAGCGCATCATTAAAACGAGCTTGAGCAAGCGCTGCTTCATCTATACCTGGCTGTAATCTTTGGTACGTGTCACGAAGATTTTCTAAATCTTCTAGCTGGTACCCTAAATTGGTTTGGAAATCACGCGAAGCTCCGTCTTCTTGAGCTTTAATTTGACGTTGTTGAAGTTTTGCAATTTGCTCGTTGAAGGATTCTGATTTAGCTGCTCTATCTGCAAGTTGGTCTGCCTCAAGTTTAGAGCTGCCAGAAAAGAACCCAAGGCCCGCTCCAGCGAAACTCATCATGTACTCAGGGTCTGTCGCTCTCTTCTGCCGTTCCGCGCTTATTTCAGCTTCTAAGGTGCGTATAGCCCTTGTGTCTTTAATAGCTTGTTCCCTGTCTAAACGCTCAGCGTGAGCTGCTTTTGCTTGTGCCCTTTGAAGGAGCTGCTTATCTCCTAACAAATCTCTCTCTTCTTTTTGCTTTATTAACATTTCTTTTTTCAACTCACCTTCTCTAACGTCCACACGTTCTTGCTTTTGCTTTAATTTAAGTACACTTGTTTCTACTCTTTGTATCTCTACTAGAGCCTTAAATTGTGCGTCAAAAGTATGTACTGTTCCTCTGCCTAAAATATCTATTTGCGTCATAACGTTCAATCTTTGACTATACGCGGTATCTGCTTGGATGGCTTGTGTTTCTGTTTCTTTTGTTATCTGTCGTTCTGCTTTTAATACCGAGTTAGCCGCGTTTGCGCGAGCAAGACCTAGCTTTACTTCTGCTTTTGTTTTTTTGTCTTGCAAGACCTGATTCCTTGCGAAAGCTCCCGGTTCGTCAATTTTGTCAAAATTTGCGTTTATTTCGTCTTTAATTGTATCTAATTCATTTTGAGCTTTTTTTACGTTTATTGACCCTTGATCAGCGGCTAAAACGTCTCTGCGCTCTGTTAATTGACGCTGTGCCAAAGATACTTCTCTTTCTCCTATATCTTTAATAGCGGCAAGCCTTTTCCTTGACAGTTCCAGTAGCAACCTTTCCGCTTCTGTTTCGCCTTCTACATTTAGTAATTTTTCTCGCTGCACAAGCAGTTGAGCCTTGAGTGCTTGCAACCTTTCTTTATCCTGTTTGCTTAATGTAGCTCCTCGCTCTATCGCTAATTTTTGCACTGTTTCAAGTGCGCTAATACTAGATTTCGTTATAAATATATCTCCTAGAGCTTTTTGTTCCCCCGTTGGTGCTGCTTTGGGTTGAGTCCCTGTAACGGCGTCAGCTAACCCTTTTACAAGCGGCGTAATAAAAGACTGCAGACCCATGCCTAGTCTTTCTAGTGCGTTATCAAACTCTCTAGCAGATTTAGCTAGTTCTTTAAGTTGCTGTACTCTTTTATTTCCAAGAGTCTCTTGTGCTCTAAGTTGTACGGCAGCTGCAGCCTGATTTGTAAACCCTTCGCCAGCTAAAAATGTAGCTCGACCGCCTATAGTGGTATTAGTTTCGCCTAATTTTTTAAGAACTACATCTAGATTAGAGGCTACATCATCAAAAGCTTTTGCAGTATCTAAAGCAGCAGATCCTAATTTATCTAATTGCTGGCCTATAGCGCTGCCAAGAATTTGGCCGCCAAAGCCAAATGCACTACCTGCTAAACCGCCTGCAATTGAGCCTGGACCACCGCCAAACAACAGCGGGAAGCCAATACCAAGCGCAGCGCTTTGAGCACTTTTATCGAGTTTTTTTTGATCTTCAGCGACCTTACGATTGGCTTTTTTGCGAGCTTCCGTGCGATTTCTAAGACGCCTGTCAAAGTCTTTTCCATATTTTTTATCTTGCTTAATAATATCATCAAAAACTTCCTCATTAAGTTCTTTTTGAGACTTAAACTTTTTAAGGCGCGAATTAAGCTCCGCTGTTTCTAGCTTTTTATTAAATCCTAACTCAAGCTGGTTAATTTCTTCAGCAAAACTTTTGCGTTTTTGGGCCGCTTTAGTGACAAGAGCCTCAACCCCTCTTGCGGCTGCAGTAGCCGCTGCTATTTCTTGATTAAAATTCGGGGGCAAAGCAGCTCCCGAAACTTGAGGAGAAGGGCCGATCGGGGAAGAATACTGGCCAAGCCCTTTTCGCCTTTGTCGCGTCACACGAAGCGGTTCCGTGCGTAATGGTCTGCCAGAAAGCTGATCAGCTCTTTGACTAAAAGCGGCAAAACCTGAGCCAGAATTAGTCAACTGACTTTGAATCCGACTTCTTGCATTTAACTCTCTGTTTAACTCTCTTTCTGCTCTTGCCGCCTGCAAAATAGCTAACTTGTAGCTTCTAGTCCCTCGAACAGCTGCATTTAAGTTTAAATTCGCCGCCCCAAGCGACTGGCTTAAATCATTAAAGCTGCCAGTAGCCTTACTGGTAGCACGCAGTAAAGTATTTATATTGTCAATATTTTGCTCTGTAGTTTTTAGTTTTTGATTAAAAGTATTAAGAGCTGCAGCTTTTACTGCGACTGCAATATCTACGTTGTAATTAGCCACAGCGAAACACGTAGAGCCTTGCGCTCCAGTCTACCGCTCACCCATCGTTCGCGCCCCTTTGCCTGCCTTAGCGTTCTGGATCGCTTTCTCCTGCTGCTCGTTATGCAGCTCGAAGTAAGCAGCCCAGCCGACCAGCTCTTCTTGCGTCAAATCACGCGAAAGCTGAGCAACCGTCATGCCCAGCTCCTTTGCCAAGAAGAAAATAAAATACCAGTCGTTACTTGCTTTTGAGGTCTGCTTTCGCTTCCTCCACTTTGTGCTCCGTTCCAGAGTTCAGCATGGCAAGCTGAATTTCTTGGAGGACAGAAGCAGCTACAGCGTTTCTAAGTGCGGCCCGCTCACCATCTTGGAAGAGGCGTTTGCCATCCTCATCCAATGCTTTTTCGACCATCAGACCTAAAGCAAAGTCGTTGCTTTCAGCAGCATCAACTTTTTTTTGAATCGACTCGCGCTCATCAATAGTAAGCGGATGCCAAAACACCTCAAGCACCACCTCGTCGCCTTCTTTTACCTCGTACTTGTAAAGCTGGCTAACGCCAAACTTGTTCCGAAGCAGTTCGGTGGCCCGCATAAATCAATGCCGTTTCGATCAATATACTACACGACTGCAGTAAATTGACAAGAAATAAGGCCCAAAAAGTGCGCTCGGTCTTCCAGCTCAACAGGGCTTGGGCCAGTAACGTCCATAACCCTTGGAGAAACGCTAAACGTATCTGTATAGTCAGTGGCATTTACTGAGGTCAAACCATCAATAACAGATTCGCTAATCGCAGACAGCGCCGACGTTCCACCTGATTTTGGGACGTAAACGCTGCACTGGATCACGCCGCTGTAATAGTCAGACGCAGCGCCTTGATTTTGCAACGTTGAACGGTTGAAGTTGACGCTCATAACAACGTATTTTTTAGTCTTACCAGGCGTCGTGAAACGAACGTTGTCATAAACCATTAGAACAGTTTTGTCCGCCGCTGCAACCGCGTCAGTTACAGCCTTTTCAAAAGCAGCGCGAGCATTTACAAGAGTCATAACTTAACCACCAAGTTGTTCATAGCCGACAGGTGCGACCATGCGCTGACCAGTTTGAGCAAAAATCCTGCCTGCTCTTTTTTCTTGGAATGTGCTGTTTACCAAGTCTCGCATTTCCCCTTGCACAAACTGCGGAATATTCGACTTGGGAGAAGCAAATGCTTGCAAGGCATATACAGCAGTGTTTCCTACATAAACACTCGGTTGCTTTTTGTAGTTAAACTCAGGGATTGGATGACGCGGCTTAATTGTGCCTTGATTTGAACCTTGTTTGTATGTTGACCAAGGCTCAGTTTTTTTATCTTTTGCTTGTGGCCTTTGAGTAGACGCCTTCCAGCTAGACGCAAAAAATCCTGTGTCTACAGGGCTTGTGGTAGAAGACAAACCTTCAACAGTGAGGCCAATCAAAGCATTAAAATCTCTGTTGAGTTGCTGCTCAAGGTCAGTCACAATTTGTCCGATGCCGCGCTTTGCCATCAGAATCGCACCCTTACGATATAAAGATACTCTTGGCCGCCACGGTAAGTTTCGATGTTTGTTATTTGAGCCGCTTCACCTGAACCAGCAAATTTCAAAACAATCTCATCTTGCATAGTGGGTTGATTGCCGCCAATCTGCTCAGGTGCAATATAAACGCGAGCCTGCCGCGTCTCTAATCCTTCATCTTCTTCAGACCGAATAAATTCGACTGGGCATTTCAAGCCAAAATAAGGACGGTCAAACGTTGCAAACGAACCTTTGGCAACGTCGTACTTTCCGTCAAACTTTCGCGTGTAATCAACAGTCGTGTCCAAGCTATCGCCAAGATCCTTGACGATTGACTTGGCTGCAGCTCGAAAAGCTTTGTCTAGCGCTCCAGGCATATCAACCCCTCACGGTACGGATTTGGTAGCTGCCGCTCCCGCCAGCGCAATAAGCGCCAAGGTAAGACTGGAGCCAAGGGTAAACATCAAAGACATTATTGACGGTTCCCGTAGCCTGGCTAGCAGTGTTGTACTCCACTTCCATCTCGCCGAGCTTGACGGATTTGTATAGCCCCGTATCGCCGGTAGACCCTGTAATTGACTCCGTGTCATTAGCTAATGCGTTAGCTAACTCGTATGTAGCGTATTTAATCTCGTTTGGGATGACAGTGCAAACTAACTCCACTCGATCAACGTGGTAATTGTTGCGCGGCCAATTCAACGCTTGTGATGTGTCACAGCGATCGCCGTAAAACTGCAACGTGTCGATCCAGCGGGTGGCTGAGATCAATGCACGGTTTTTGTTGTCGTCGGTCTTGTTGTCCCAGTTGGTGCTGCTTGGGACGGTTTCAAAATACGTGTTGGCTTCAGCCAGGGTCACGTAGCTGTTGGCTGACGCGCTGCTGAGAGTGGCGTTGATCGTGGCAGCCATAGCTGAAAAAAGAAGGTGGCCCCACCTAATGGTAGGGCCTTTACTCTGATCAAGATCAGATGGTGCTGGTATCCAGCGGGCTGTTGACGGTGACCTGAACCAGAGGGATCAGATCGATGTCGTAGGTAGCAGACCACTTGTTAGCAGTTGCCAGGTTGGCGTTGGTGGGGTTGTCACCAGCGTCAGCCCACTTGGTGCCCATCACGTGATAAGCAGAGTGGTAGTCAACCGACAGGACGTCCTGCTTCGAGAGCACGTTGCGGTCCGCTTCGATGCGAAGCTCTTGCTGTTGACCTTCCAGGATGGTGCCTGATTTGGTCAGATAGCAGTAGAACTCACGCTGGTGGCCGCCAGTGCCAGGAGCCACAGTGTTAACTGCAGGATCCATGATCACGTTCATACCGGCGAATTCGCCAATAGAACGGGCACCAACGCCAACACCGCCGCCGCCCCAGGTCACGGCACCGCCAGTAGACAGCGCAGAGGTGGAGAAGGTCAGCAGGCCAACCTGATACAGGTAGTAGCCAACAGAAGGGTGGACAACGAGGGTGTCCAGCTCATCACCACGCTCACCGAGCTTGGAACGGGCTTCTGCCACTGTTGCAGCAGTCAGGAAGTTAGCTTCAGCAGCGCCAGAAGCAGCTGCTTTGCCTTTATCCATGGCATTGCCAGAAAGAGCAGTGCCAAACAGACCAGCAAGGTGAGAGAACAGACGAGCGCTGTTCAGCTTGTTGATTGCATCTGCAAGCTGGTTGCGGATGTGAAGCATTGGATCTTCACCAGCAGCCAGAACTGCCATGTCATCTACCGCATACGCAAATGCGCGGTGGCAGATTGTGGCGATCTGAGTGCCAGTACCGATCTTTTGAGGGGTCAGGTAGCCAGCACCGCTGGTTCCCCATGTCGCTGTACCGTCCAGAATCTCTTCTGTTGGTGCGATTGGGTTGAACTCAGGGACTTGAATGCGTGTACCGCCTTCGCGTGAATCGAGAAGAGCGTTACGGACAACAGCGCCAGACTTGATAAACAAGCTGCGCTCTTTGATGGCCTCAGACACATAAGTGCTGAGATTATTCCTCTTTACGATGTCCGCAAGAAGGACACCGCCGGAATAATTCTGAAATGGAGCTGCCATTTCTTATTCGGGAGTAAGGTTTGCGGTTCACAAGTCACGGACTTGTAGGTGTCCCACGGGGACTACTTACCTGCCTCTCTCCTGAGCACGGCTGCAAGATCGGGGTCGGAAGCATCCAAGGCCATTTGCCTTGTTAAGTTAATACTACCTTCTAACCAAGGATTAGCGATGCCTGCAGCGCTAGCTGTTGATGTATTTGGCTTTGCACCCATCCCAGCTTGAGTGCTTGGTTTGAAGTGGTGTTCGTAAGAAGAACCAGGGTTTTTAAGCTTGGCAAGATAGACATTGATGTCTTGCTCAATGCCGCCATCTAAGACTTTGACGGTGCCATCGTCAGACTTCTTAAGACTGCCTTGAATCAATTGCAGCATTTGGTCTGAATTGATCGCTCCAGCCTGATTGATTGCTGAAAGTGCAGCGTTTTTCATTGCTGCTGTTTCGTTAGAAACCTGCAAATTTTGCAGTTGCTGCTCTAACTCAGCAATGCGCTTGTCTTTTTCAATGCCAGATTTGTTGGCTTCTTCCCAAAGAGGTTGCCACTGGCCTTGCTCTTCAAGGTTTTGACGGCGCTGATCGTCTTGTTTCTTGTAAACGTCGTCAAGCTTGCCTTTGATGCCTTGAAACTTTTCCTCGGCCTCAGCAGCACGCTTTTGCAACGCTTGAATTTGCTGCTCGTAAGCAGATGTGTCGGCGCTGGCGGTAGTTTCAGTCTCAGCCACGGGCTGTTCAGAGGACGCCACGGGCGTCTCCTGGATGACTTGTTCTTCCATTGCTATTTTTTAGTGGACTCGTCTACTTTACTAGGCTTTACTTTTTTAGTCGTCTTTTTGGGCTCAGGCATTGGACACTCCTGATTCTTAGGAGGATTAATTTCTTCAAAACGCATTCCCATGGGAATAAAAGCCGTTACTGCTCTACTGTACCGCTTTGCGACGTTTCTGCCGAGTTAGGCAAAATCTCGCCCTGCACAAGCATGTCGCGGAACTCTTCGCGGTCAATAATCTTGTCCTCAAACAGCTGACCCATCGCTGCAATGTCTTGTCCGATCAGGCGTTGGAGATCAAAGTCACGGTTAATCTTGACCTTTGGTGCTTCAATGTTTAAGTAACTAGCTGCAAGGTCATAAGCTTTTTGCAAGCCAGATTCCAAGTCCATTGAAACCATCGCCAGCATTGAATTAGTGTCAATGCGGTCTAAGCGTCGAGCGTCTGCTGACTCAGCTACGAATTTTTGCTGGCTGAGCGTACTAATGCCCAAGCTAGCCATCTGTTGCTGAAGCTCGTTAATCTCTGCTGATTGCGCTTCAAAAGCGCTAGATGCCGGTTCCACGTAATAGACCTTGTTTCCCGGCTGTGTCGCCATCGCATAGTTGACACTGATCGCCATATCCTTAGTCTGGTCGTCCCATCCCTCTAGAACAAGCATTGGCTGGCTGGCGATGTGCAGACTATGGATCAAGTCAGCTTGGCGTTGATAATGAGCCAAGTTCAAATGTGCAATGTCCAGCAATGGTGGCCTGCTAGTCAGCACATCAGTCTTGTTGGAATAGATCGTGACCAGTGGGATCTGCCCTAACGAGAAATCGCCCGAATCAACCAGCTCGTACTCTTCTGTAGCGTCGGACTGATCGAAGGAAGCGGGGTATGGAAATGGCCCTTGCATCTCTTTTTTCTGCTCCTCTTGCCTAAATACCCGATAACGGCCTGGCTCAATAACACGGATTTGGTCATAGCATTTTTCTCCAAAGTCACCGTCTGCAACGACAGCTTTTTCGCCAATACGAACTTGAGTCAGATTGCCGTAATTGGACTCACGATCCAAACGCCAGCCATAGACATTGGTTGGATCGACTTCTATCCAGTAAGGACGGCGGTTTTGAGCACGCTCTTCAGCCAAGCTACGGGCTGCAGATGGTGCAGGGAAATCAACCAACGTATGGCAGTGGCCATAGGTCAAAGCACAACCTAAAAGCCTGCGGGCAAACTCTTCAATGTCCGATCCACAACCATCAACATCCTTATTGAAGACGTCTGTCCAATAGGGGTCGCCTTCGATGCTGATCGGTTTACGCAGAATTAAGCCAGTTGCTGCTCGGATCAGGCGCTGTGTGTAAGGCGTAAATACAGAGCGGTTTACGCGGGCTAAATACGCTGTGTAATCCTCGCGTGGTTCGAGAGGCAGGAAAGTTTCGCTGTTGGTGCGTAAATAATCAGTCCCTGAAGTGACAGCTTTCATAATCTCCCAGCCCTTCATCTGGTCGATTACGGCCCGTGTCCTGACAAACGGACTGTCAACACTTCCCATATAGGAAGAGCTGACAAGATGCGTTCTAACAAGACCAGGGACGGAGTAAGTCATGACACTTCAGAGTTGAGTTACTAACAGCCCCATCGACGACGAGCGGCTTTACCCCGTTCACCAGTCCAGTTACGACTTCGAGCGCAGAAAGAACGCTTACGGGCAGCTTCTTCCTTTGTTTTTGGCTTTCCTGTAACCGGTGCTTTTAGGTTGGAACCTGTTTTTCGGTTGTACTTAGCCCGACCTTTAGCGGTCAGGCCAGCACCTTTACTGGCAGGCAGTTTTTCGCCACGTCCAACACTAAGGCTGGGGCCACGTTTACGCTTTTTGCGCTCTGCCATAACCTTAAAGTCAGATGCCGCTTGTGATGCCGCCGGATGTGATGAAATTGCAAGTAACTACTTGCAAATCACCAGTCGTGGCTGCTACATCCATACTGGTAATAATGCCATTGAAAACAATACTTTTGTTTCCAGTGGTATTAGTGAAAAGCTCGAACTTTGCGTTTGCTGGGTCTTGAGCTACAAGCGCTTCGTCAATTACATCAGCAGCAGCATCTGTAGCGCTGTCGTCGTAAACCAGCTCAATAGTTCCTGAGCCTGAAATCATGCTGCCAACATACGAGCGAGCTGTTTCGCCGTGACGAGTGCAGTCCAAGGTGTCCTTGGTAATGTTCAACGTCCAACTGCGCGTTCCAGCGACAGCTTGTAGGGTCCCGCCGTCCTTTTCAAAGGAAACGGATCCCTCTTCACCGCGTACAAAAGCCATGAGTAGACATAGGAAGGGTCTATAGCCAACAGTCTAACCGTTCGCATTGCAAAGACCATCTCAAGACTTCTTTTTCTTGGCCTTGCGCCGCTTATGCTGATAAGAAATTTTCTTTGAACCAGTCTTTTCTCTCTTAAATCGAGCTTTTTCGGCTGGTGTCATCTCTTTTGTTGTTTTAGGCGTCTTGTCTGACACCCGCCTTGATGGACGACACGCTGGATAATCACGATCTTCGCCTTTAGAACGGCCGCAAGGTTTTCCGGTCTTTACATCGACCCATTTCTCGTCAAACCATCGGCCAAGGCCACCACGGCCTTTCCTACTTGGTTTTTTTGGCTTTTTTCGTTCCGCCACTGGTTACCTTGCGATAAGTTCCGCCGCGCTTTTTATATTCACGCACCAACCACGCATTTGCATATGCGCTTGGGTAAACGTCGAATTTACGCTTGGCGGCGGCTTTGACGCGGGCGTAAAGAGCCTTATTGGTTGGCTCGTTTCTAACAGCCATGGCCGTGACGCATCTTCTTAGAGCCTTTCTTTACTGCTTTCTTTTTCTTGGGTGGACGGCCCTTTTGTGTGCCGTAAGTTCCCGGTCCCTTAGGCATGACGCAAAATGCGACAACAACAGCATTCTAAACCAGTTAGTACAGCCTGTAACTGGTAGTGCCAAGCGTTTCTGGTTTGGCCAAATTGAACTGCTGTAAACACAAATACCCAAACGCATCAAACGCATGGTCCACTCCCAAGTTTTTATTGGGCAGTCCAGTGCCTGGCGCGTAAGTCAATGTCCGCAATGACTTGATTAACTGCTTGCAACGTGGATGGATCAGCACTCTCCTCGTGCCAGTCGCATCTAGTAACCCCGTATTAACAGCTGTGATCTTGTCTCGGATCTTCCATGGCGATCGCGGTGATTGCACCGTAAAACCACTCTTTCGCAAAATTGCATGGTCAGTAACCCCAACACCACTAGTCTTTCGAGCGCTCCCCGTAGGGTCAGGGCACGCAATTACCCTGCGCTCCACGCCATAGCGACGGGTAACCTCCTCGGAAAAATCCCAAGTGGTAGCCCCGCCTGTAAGCATGATCTCGTCGAAGACATACAGGTTGGTGCCGTCTTTGACCGCCACAATGCCGCTCATTGGATCAACGTTGAAATCCACCCCCAGCAGCAATGGCTGAATTGATATGTCCCTTGAATCCGTCGATATGTTCTCGTCCGAAAAGCTAATAGCGACCAAGCCGCTTAGGTTCTCGAAGCTAGCCTCAAATTCTTGGCGGAATGTGCGCTGGTCTAGTTGGGCACGGGCTGCCTCAACCTCAGTTTTGCTGACGTTACCCCCGTCAATCGTTGTAAAACTCCAGCGCTGCCACAATGCCGTTGGATCTTCTTCGACATAACACCACAAGTCATAAAACCAGCTAGCTGTACCGTCAGGTGTCGAAATAAATAACGCCCAGCCTTCTTTATCCGCTAAAGCAGGTCGAATTACTTCGAACCAAACCTCAGAATCCATAAAAGCGGCTTCGTCAAGGACTACACCGCTCAAACTGCGGCCACGTAGCGCCATTGCGTTCTCAGTTCCCTTCAATTCAATGGTGGAACCGTTGATTAGTTCGATGCGAAGGTCAGTTTCGTTTTTAGAGTGGATCCAAACCTTCGGAACAAGCTTTTTTAAGACGCGCCAAGCGATGTCCTTGGCCATTCGGTACGTCGGAGCGCAGTAAAAAAAGGTCTCGCCTGGACGATCGATCGCTCCACGCAGCAATTCAACGCAAGCAAGGTAGGACTTGCCGAAACGGCGACCTGCGACAAGGACTCGGAAACGTTTATCGCAAGAAAATACTTCGCCTTGCGCCCAGCGAAGTTCTATTGGTGCGGATTTTTGGCTCATGCCTATCACAATACAGAGGTTTTCAACCCCTACCCCCGTGCAAATAGGGTCTGTGGGCGGTTATTATCGAAAAAACGGTCGAACATACGTGGACAACGACAAGCGCACCACGCAAGCCAAAGAAGACAGGGTGAGAAGGTTGTATCGGAGGCAGTTGGATGGGTTGTCGGCTAGAGCGCTGGTTTATGACCATGCGGAAAAGGAGCAGGTTTCGATTGAAACGGCTTGGCGCGATTGGCGAGCAGTAAAGCTGATTGTTGATGAGGATTGGCAATCTGATCGCGAAAATATGCTGGCAAGACTGCAACACATGCGTACCAAGCTGTTCCATCAAGCTCTGAAGAAAGGTCAGTTGCAAACTGCTAGCCAGGTTTTGGACTCCATTGGACGGGTCATTGGCGAGTCCACCGAAGTGGTCAATATCCAAGCGCCTGATCTGACCATCAAAATTGAAGATAAAGCCGGTTAGTACAAACGTATCTTTCTGACCCCTGCCCCCGGCCTGACAGCTAGGGGCTTTCTTAGCACACGAGTGCTAGTTGGCGGATATATGTTTAAGTAGTGGGGGCGCCGTAACATTTTATACCTATTTGCAACACTGCCCCCTTATTGAGAAAACAGTACATCCGTACTACATGTATCAAATGTTCAGAAGGTTCTGAACTGGTAGTACATCCGCACTACATGTATCAAATGTTCAGAAGGTTGCGAGTCAAAACCAAACCTTAAGAAAACCAAAAGCCTGTCGTTTTCCCCTTCTAAAGTGCTAGAGGAGAGACTAGAATCTATTCAAGTCGAACCCTGACAGCAAACCTCAGCAAGCAGCGAGCAAGCCGGGTCCATCCCGTCCCACCGCTCCACAGCACAGCACCGTCTCAGCGGTTGGAAGGTCACTGTCAGGCAAGACACAACGACACCATCTCACAGTCCCTCTCACCATGTTCAAACCATCATTAGCCGTGCTGCTCGGGATAGCTGCGGGCTTCTCACTGGGAGCACCTATGACTGCTCTATCCAATGAAGCAGTGATCAACTCCTGCCTGTCTAGAACTCACACACATCAGATTGTGAGCTTCCGTGGGTTCTTCGGAACCACTGTGGGCTGTGTTGATCGTCGCTACCTCTGAAGCTCCATGGTCACCCGTTCCCCATACGACATGTTCACAGCTTCCAGCGTGGAGACTCCGACCCGTTCGATCCGTCTGACCACTGCCGACATTAACCAGTTGCTAGCAGCACTGGACAATGTGACCGAACCAGCAGACGGATGGTCCTCCCATGATTACTTGAGAACCAGACTTTCAGATCTTGCCATCTGGATGTCGATTGAATGATCCTTTCTCTCTGGGCTTCTTGCCCAGTCAGAAGGGCTCACTGCCTTTCAATCCCCAAACGTTCCAAAGCACCATGACCACAGCAAACCAGATCGACTGGTTCGTGACAGCCGGGAGCTTCCGAGCTGCTTTTGAGTTACGTACCAGAGAGCCCGATAGTTCGGGCAATGCTTCAGAATTCTATGCTTTGACTGCTGAGGCTAGGCAGACCGTAGATGATCTCACGTCATTCATCCATGAACTGCATGATGACGAATGGCCGAATGATTGGCGTTATGCGGCGATCGTTGACATCCTCGATCAAATCATTGAGATCAGCGAGTACAACAACGAGCCCGAATGGTCTGAGGTTTCCTGGCAGATTGCCGAATCACTGACGAGTATCTACGCATCAGAGCTTGCTACGTGGTTTGCAGATAACTCAAGCCGTGCCAGTTATCACGACGAGGCACATCAGGAAGGTCTGATCTCAGAGTCGGCAAGCCTGATCGATCGAATGCAAGCGTCCCAGCGTTACTGCATCCGAGGCATGGCTGATCGTATTTTGTCCCGTCTTGAGCTGGTCTAATGACTATCACAACAAACAATCAACCCCGCGACCTGCGGGGTCTCTGGGACTTCTCAGAAGCAGATCAGAGCACCATCCGAGAAGAATTCGACTGGATGGAAGACCTTGAAGGAGACTGCTCCTTCTTTAAGTACAAAGGGAACATCTACAACCTGGCAGACTTCATGCACAGTGGATCACCTGAAGGCTGGGACGGTAACGCTCCAAACTCCTATTTTTCGGGAGTGCTGGTGAAACTTTCTAGCGACTGTGAGAAAGTCACCTGCGGATGGTGGAGCGTATGAAATTCCAAGAAGTCAGTCTGCCGTCCAGCTGGGCATCAGCCCTAATCAATGATGACTGGACAGGCTATAAAGACGACGAAATTCGCATCATTAAAGAACTGCTGCGGTTTTCTGGTCTGCAATCTTATTTCTGTGTTGACGTTGCAGATGATTCTACGTTCCAGCAAGTGCCGTCTTACTGGGGACCATCTTATGAGTTGCTTGCTGGCAATTACTCAACGTTTACGTTTCAACTTCGCTGATTCTCTCTCACCCGTTCCAACAAACCCAAACCATCATGACTGGATCCCAATTGACTGAAATGTTGGATCGTATGGAAAGCGGCATGGCCGGTTCCTTCTATACACGTCTCGCGCAGGCATTGAGAGTTGCAGACCCGAGCAATCGCAGCAGATTGCTGGCTGCTTTCCCTGAGATCACCCAGAATTACGGCCCCAATTCCATTAACGCCATCAAAGATACAGCCTGGGCGCACGCTCGGGCTCTGATGAATTGACCTTACGGCTCCCAGAGATGGGAGCTTTTTTTATGGTCAATCAATCGTGAACGGCACAAGGTGATGCCCGTGCAGTTTCGCCCTGACAACCTTCTCACGTAGCCACGTTAGGCGTCCGGCATTCTTGCGACCTTCTGAGTCCTGAGCGTACCACCGCAGCGCTTCCAGCAGCAGCTGCAACTCGTCAGGATTCAGAGGTTCGTAGTGTTCGTAGCTTTGGGGTCTCTCCATTACGGCGACCTTTGGAATGAGTGGCATTTTAGCCCGTGTTGACGCTTCCCTAATATACACTGTATATTGTAGAGAAGAACGGAGCAGTGAGAATTCTCGCTGAGAATCCGTTCCAACAACCCCCAAACCCCATCAGCTTATGTCTGATCTCAAAACACTCACCATCAAGGTCTCAGCAGCCGACCATAAAAGGCTGAAAGCTATCGCAGCTAGCGAAGGTCGTCGCCTTGATGACCTTTCACAGATCATCTACGCATATGGCCTTGACCTGTTCTACTGCGAAAACTCTGTTTCGATTAAGAAAGAACCGCACGAATACACAGAAAAAGAAAACCTACAGCTAGCCAAAAACAAAGAGCTTGAAGCCTCTGAAGGCTGGATTGCCCTTAACTACGAGCAACGTAAAGAGCGCGGCTATGAGCACGTCGACAAGTTCATCAGAAACCACGACCGAGACGATTCCGGTCGACCCGTGGATCGCTTGATTGAACCCATCGCTAAACGTATCAAAGCTTTCGCTATTGATTGATCATGCCATCTCATTTTGTCCGACTTTCCAGAAATTCCAGAAATGGCAACCCAATCTGAAATTCAGCATCGCCTCAGTTACGCACGCGCAATGATTGAGCGCGGCGTACCTGATGCCTCACTAGCAACACTCCTCAGTGCTCGTTACTTCGTTTCACGCTCCACAGCATACGAAGACATGAAAACGGCCCACAACGACATCATGTTGTCTGACGATGGGCCAGCTACCGAGGACACAGAGCCTGGTGATCCCGTCGCTGCTCTAGCCATGCTTCAGCACAGGCTAGAGATCTCTATCGCTACTGGCGATGACAAGCAGACGTGCCAACTCATCAAAGCCATGGACACCGTCAAGAAATGGCGAGGCTACAACACACAACCTGTCTCCCCCTTCGCATGACTGAGATCATCCAACTAATCTCCATCACTAAAACCAGCTCCGACACTTATGACGTCGTGGCTGTTATTGATGACATCGTTCCAACAAGCATGGGCATCTACAACCCTGCTCACTTAGCAGAACCTCCTGAGTGGGGTCCTGCAGAATGCTGTGCCGTGCTGGAAATCCCTGGAGATGACTGCCCACATCCTCCACTGGGCGCTCCAGTGCAACACCTCATCACTTATCTCGAAAACTCCAACCTCTCCTGGACTCCCCAATCATGAGACTTCACTGGAATCCTATTAAGCAAATTTTTCAAACTACACCTGTTAAGCCCTGTCGTCCCAAACGAGGACGAGGCAAGGGCTATACAGCAGAGAAAAATCTTGACTACAAAGGCAAACGCTCACAACTCAATATCCGTATTGATGAAGCGCAAGTACACGCTTTGCGCTCAGCCTGTGCAAATTCCTCATTGTCACTCAATGACTACATGAGCAAAGTTATTGAAGCTCACCTGCAAGCCATAACTCCTAAGCCTCTTGAGGCTTACGACTATTCCGATCCAGATCTCACTACCTATCTTGAAGGCTTGAATCATGCTCTCTGAATACGCAAAGATCCACATCGCTCTCGGCATCCTCAAAGGTGTCGCAGAACGCGAAGGTAAACGACACCTCATGGATCAACACACAACCTTCTCCATGCTCAATCTCCTGGAGAGCGAAATCATTCCTTCCCTGGAAACTGAGCTGGATTACGACCCAACACCGCAATATCTATGGGATGACCATGGCGGTGAACCTCCTATGACCCTGGCTGAGATGCACTCTCAGGCGCACCAACAACACATTGAGGCGCACTCATGAGTAGGTCTTCAAAATCGTCCTTTAACTGGGAAAACCTTTGGGCTGCTGCCTCTCAAGTTGCTGCCGCCGAAACAGTCGAAAAATCGACATCCATAGTCAATGATTACGCCAAAAACGCAGAGGACTGGAGGCTTGAGCAATATTTGCTAGGGCTGTTTGCAGCCGTAGTGTTTAACTTTGGCGGCTACGAAACCGCTGACCCTCAAACACAAAAGAAGTGCAGAAAAGCCTTTAACTCAGCACTTGCAACTCATTGCGTAAACCAATCAAACCTTTAAACCCAAGGCCAACACATCTCTACGTCTTCGCGCCAGCCATCAACGGGCATCACACGCTGAGACATATACACCCTGAACAGGCGTTTCATCTCCTCTGGTGACACGCCTGCTTCGCTTGCAGCAACACACATGTTGTATCGCACTCGATATACGTCATCTAAAACCTCCTCAAGTGGCTTCACTCAACCACTCCACTCACTAATCGCTCCAATCGATACCATCGCCTGATATCGATCATTACGCTCCTGCCAGCGGCATTCACATCCACGCATCTCCAGTTCGCTCAGCATCCTTAACTGGACATTGCCGTCTGGCTTCGCAATCACAATCGCTCCAGCAGCAACCCTGATCCCAGACATCTCTTGTAATGCCAAGCTATAAGCGCCCAGCTGGTCCTGGTGATCCACCAGCCATGGCTCAGGTTTGTCTGCTTCCCTACTGGTTGTCTTGAAGTCCAACAAAGTAAGACCGAGCGGTGTATCGATTAAAGCGTCTGCCGTTCCAGCAAAGCCGCTTGAGTGATTGACGCTGAACTCGCTGGCATGGACAGCCGTTACAGATCCGCTGCCAATCCAATCGCATAAGCCTCTGGCGTGCTTACGGGCTGCCCAAGATACCTCCGGCGCTCCCTCCAACGACTTCTTAAGTGCCCAGGCGGTGATGGCTTTTGGAGGACGTGCCAAACCATCATCCCAAACCTTCCACGCTCCCTTCTTGTTGGCACTTTGACGTGCCAGCTTGGCTGCGGTCTTGAGTACATACTCACAGTGCTCATGAACAAGGGTTCCTCTGTCACATGCAATCTGACGCTCCGACTCACTGCCAGGTTTCTTAGCCCAACGTTCCAAAGCATCCTTCTGGGACTGAGGAGCAGTGTGTTTCAAAATATGAGTGACAGAGTAATAAACCTGCCCCTTTTCGTCCCGGTAGACCCTGAAAGGGCCTGAGTTGTCCTGCTCTAAACGCCATTTGCGTAAAGACGCAAGCTTGTCCTGCGGATCAGCTGTAATCGTCATAAATGGCGCTAGACGCTCCTTCCCAAGACTAATTTACCTGCAAATCAAGTTTTAGCAATACCGCGCTCATCAATTTGCCTTAACTGCAAAATTCGCAACGTCTCGTTGGCATATTTCTGGATGCGTTCAGATTCATGTATCACGGCTTCCAGCGTTTCCTTAATCCCTGGTCGATTCTCACGTTGCAGCGCTGCCTCAACCATCGCCACGTCAGTTTCAAGCAATGCTCCAGCCTTGACCCTGTGGTTTTTGCTAGCTGCTCGCATTGACTTCTCAATCTCCAGCTTGAACTTTGCAAGCTGTTCAGCCATGCGAACGCGACTGCGACTGCTAGCAACTTCTCTCTTGTAGAGCTGCTGTGCCTCATCGTTTAGTACTCCATTCCAGCCTTTGAGACGGGGATGATCAGCCCGCTGAATAGGTGCTGAACTTTCCGCACTTGGGACACTCGGTGTTGGGGTGGGTTCCGGAGCACTGGGGGTCGATGTTGGCTGGCCTTGCTGCACAGCCTCAGGGCGCTCTTTTTTGAACCATTCGCGAACAGTGCTATAGCCACGGCCAAGCTCTACAGCGATCTCCTTTTTGCCTTTCCCGGCATCGAGCATTGCCCAAGCGCGTGCAACCTCCTCAGGCGTTGCTGGCGGCAGCTTTGTCTTGCCATCTTTACCTGTTGTGGCTTTTGGCTTTGAAGTGCCAACCTGGCCATCTGGCCTATCTGGCACCTGATGATCTAGGTCGCGCCTAACAGTTGTTCTGGAAGCGCCCAAGGAATCAGCAATGCGCTGAGGGCTGTGGCCTTTCTCGCGCAGTTTGCTCACCAACTCTCTCCGCTGTTCAGCGTCCTGCCATGGACGACGAACGCTATTAACAATCTGATCGATTTCCTCAGGGTTGTTGGTGTCAACATGATGGACGGGCAGCATAATTCGAGTGCCTTCAGCCTCCAGCTCTTCTCGAACCTTTAGGCGATGGCGACCGTCGATCACTTCGTTTGTTCCTGACTGCTGGATGATCGGAACAAGAATCCCGTAAGTAGGGATGGTGAGGCGCAGCAAGTCCAGCGTGGCCTCGTCATAGGCGTAAGTCATTGGCATAAAAAACCCGCCCCTTTCGGAGCGGGGTAACTCAGATCAGCGGAAACACTGTGCCGCTACTGCTGGAGCAAGTGCCTTAGCGATCTTTCCTGCCTTCGACCCAGCAGCAGGATTATGCAACGCTTGGTTCACTGCAGTTGGCAGCGACTGACGCACAGAATTCATCACACCTCGGAAACGACCTTCCTTATCCGCTTTGATCCACTTAGCAAAAGTGCCCCCCTCAGGGCGCATCTTCTCTAATTCGTTCCAAAGGCTGTTGCCTGAATCGGAATACTGAGCAGGAGTAAAAGTGTTCAACTGAAGCTCTGCAGACAACAACTTCACATAAGCAGAAAAAGCAGCCTTGAAATCAACTGTTTTATTTGCCTGCAAAATTGTGGACTCAATACTCTGGCAGCTAATCAAAGTCACACCACTGCTAGAACCAAGACGTTCGCGAATCTCAGCACGGGAAAAATCGCGAGATCCAGTGTTCGCTGAAATGATTCGATCTTGAACTTCGTCCTGACTGCGGACGAAAACTACAGAACAGCGGATTTGAAACTTTTGATAAGCATCATAACCAGCCGCTTTTAACATGATCTGCAAAGCCAACGTGCGGTGACGGCCAGAAGTAATAATCGGACCAACAACAGTGTTTGCCTTGAGGTCTTCGATGTAAGCAACCTCAATATCTTCCATTAAACGATCAGCACGACCGCCACCCGTTTTACGGATTAACCCGTAACGCCCGAAAAGAATGTCCTCTACCGCCGTTGGATCAACAGCTTGTGGCGTGACTTCATGTTCTGCGCTCTCCGCAAGCTCACCGAGCGTAAACAAGCGCAGTGCCGCTCCGCCGTCAGGTTTTTGAATCTGAAAATCTTCGCAGAGGTTTTTGCTGGGCAGAGTGTCGATTTTTCTTTTAAGCTCGCCAGCACCACCTTTGGAACGGTTCATCTGGTCTGCTGCACACTCCTGGATAGAAGCAAGTGCAGGGAAGTTGGAAGGGTCATAAGCGACCTTGGTTGAAGCATTCATTTGAACTCAGTTGAAACGAAGTGAACTGAGCTAAAATGGAAAGCGTTAGGCGATCCATCTAGCCCCGCATGACCTCCGGCTGGCACCGGGGGTTTTTTCATGCGTCCCTCCTTTATAAACCATCTTTTGCCAAAACGCAAAACATCAGCCCCTTGACGCTTCCCCCAGGCGTCGTGTGGAGCTGTTGACGTGGCAATAACGCTTTATTTGGCTAGGGGCCTTTCGGCCCCGTGTTTGTGCTCAAGCAGGGCTGAACGGATCACCGCCAGTGATCAGCATCTTCAGGTCGAAACCTTTCTTGGTCACTGCGTTCCAAGCGGCGTCCATTGCCTCTTCGTTGTGGTCGTCCTCGTCGCGGGGGACAATCATCAACTCGTAACGAGTACGGTCAGAAACAATCTTTGTAATCTCAAAATCCCAGCTAAGGATATTTCGAGCGTACTTTTTGTTGAGACCGTACTTCAAGAATTGGTTGATCACAGACTTGTGTGAAACTTCCAATACTTGAACCTTATTGTCTGTCCAGTTGTAGACAGGCCAGGTCAGGCAACGGGCAGGCGGGCGCTTCTCAGTCAAAGACTGGTAAGCCATGCCTTGCGTGTAATTTGCGCCAAGCTCGGCGTCAATATCTTCGCTGGTTGGATTTTCCAAGAAGCGGAAAGGCTTTTTCTTGCCTTCGCCCACGGGATCGCCCCAAACCATCCAATACTCGAACGGATCAGCCTCAAGCAGAGCAAACTCAATGTTTTGCTTGTGCTCAAGCTGGCCATAGTTGAGGTAGTCGTCCTTTGAAGAACCACCACTTTCCTGTTGCTCGTACTCTTTGATGAGATCAGATGAAATTTTCATCTTTACCTGTGTAGAAATGCACGTCACTGTCATGACGCTTCTGAAATATACACAAGCGTTGCCAGCCTGTCAACCTGGGGTAAGATGAAAATCCCCGGAGCCAAAGCAGCCTCCAGGGAAATGAACAACAATCCCCAATTCGTATAGTACATGAAACTGACAGACTTTGTCAACGCGCTCCCAAAAGGTCTGGTATATGCCCCGATCTACCGCAAGGGCGCTCCAATGGAGTCAGGCAAGGCTGCCACTGGGAAAAACCCTCTAGAGGCCAGCTTTGATCACAAGCTTGACCCCGCTGACGTAGCCCTGGCGATCCAGAAAAACCCTGACCTTCAAGCGGTTGGCGTTTTCACTGGCATCCGTGGCAATGGCATCGTCATCCTTGATGTTGACGCTGGCTTGAACAAGCTTGAAGATAAATATGGGCCTACACTTATTGGCCCCAAAATTACATCAACTAGGCACAATGCTGCGAAGTTTTTGTTTACCGTTCCAAAAGAACTTTGGAATCAGGTAGAAGGTCGTGGCCTGGGTGATTCTGATTACGAAATCCTCTGGAACTCAAAGCGCCAAGGTGTAATTTTTGGTGCCTACCCTGGCGGTAAGCATTCAAAGCCAGGTCAATACACCTTTGAAGGCAATCTCAACGACATCCCAACTGCGCCTGACTGGTTGTTGGCTGAGATGAAGAAGCCCCCAAAGACCCTCATCACAAGGGATCCAGACTTCTCAGACCGTACTGAAGAGGAGATCTTCGAGATCATCAAAGACTGCCTCAGTGTCATTCCTAACAAAGGCAAAGGGTCTCGCGATCACTGGGTCAAGATCGGCATGGCCATCAACTCTGCACTGCCTACAGAAGCAGGCATGATGCTTTGGGTTTCCTGGTCCTCTGATGATCCTGATTACGCCTCAGAGTGGGAAGACAGCAATCCCTGCGAAGAGACTTGGTACTCCTTCAAGAGCGGTGGCGTTGGACTCGGCACTCTCATCTGGTTGGCTGACCGGGAAGATCCAGAGAGGCATAGGTTTTCAGAAACCGTGGCCCAAATCGTAAAAGACGCAGAAGACAAGAAAGTGCAGGACTTCCGCCAGCACACCCTTGACTTCAATGAGGTCATCAAACGCGCCAAGAAAATTCTTGATCTCGAAAACCCCGCTGAGGTCAACTACAAACTAAATAGCCTCGCCTTGCAAGCTGGCTACAGGGATCAGACGGCGCTCGAAAAGCTCATCGTTGATCAAATAGCCTTTGAAAAGAAAGTCGATACCGTCACTGTCGAAGAGCTGATGCAGATAGAAACCAAGCGCGAATACCTTATCCCTGACGTTCTTCCACACCCCTCCGTCATCCTCATTTACGGCGCTGGTGGTGACGGTAAATCCACAGCAGCATGGGCAATCGCTAAGCACATCGCCTCTGGTAAGCCTTTCCGCGTTCGCGGTGCTGACGTTCCAGTAAGCCAAGGCCCTGTCCTTCTGCTTAATGGTGACCAGCCCCTGGTTCAACTGAAGGAACAGCTCATCGAAGCTGACTTCCCTATCACAGACAAAACCTTCATCAGGACTGACTGGCAGCTTCAACGCTATGCCCAGTTCATCCGCCTGATGGAAAGCATCAAGCCCAGCCTGGTCGTCATCGACTCCCTGATTGGCTGTTCTGGTGGACGGGGCTTTGACGAGAACAAGTCTGATTTCGCCACGCCCCTTTACTGGCTCACCAAAAACAATGGCGAGCTGTTCCCTGCCACCACAATCCTGATCATTCACCACGCCAACAAGAACGGCGGATTCCGTGGCACCTCAGCCATCCGTGATGCTGTAGACGAAACGTGGTCTCTCAAGCGCACAGACCCCCAAGACAAGGGTCCAAAGCTTCAGAGCCATGAACGCCTCATCGAAATCGAGAAAAGCCGTTCTGGACGCTCTGGGACGCATCTGGTGCTTGGCCAGAACGAAGACCTCGATTTCTACATTGCCGACTTCACGCCCGAGGTCGATCCAGACGACACCACTCCCTCCTCAGTCCTTGGCCGTGTCCTCAGCAGGCTGCGGATTGCCTATCCAGAAACACGCACCAAAAACGATCTGGTCTGTGACTCTCTTGTGTCAGGCACTGCTTCCGCAATCAAGAAAGCGCTCCAACGCCTGGAAGATCGGAACCTGATTGTCTCGGACGTCCCAGAAGGTTCTCGTTCCAAACATTATCTTGCTGTTCTCGCGTGTGGAGAGGGTAAGAGGGCTGTCCCCTTTGGTACGAATACCAGTGGTAGTGCGGCTTTTGGTACGGGACAAGAGGTGGGGGACATGCCCCTCTGTCCCCCTTTGATGGATGGAGCGGTTGAGATTGAACTCACCGACGAAGAACGGGGACAACTCTAATTGTCCCTACCCCCTGTCCCCAAGCACATCCTTTGGTACGCCTAAGGTTTGAGCGATTGGGGACAGTTTTTACATCTATACGCGCGAGGCATGAACTGGACTGAAATCCTTAGGAAAGGCGGCGTTCCAGATGCGCCGGGCTACCAAGAGACAGTGGCCAGCTTTGTGGAGCGCCCATACAAAAAGCCCACCCGCAAGGCCAAGCCTCCCAGGAGCAAGGCCAAGAAAAAAGCTAAATGACCTGCTACACTTTGCTCCGTCTACATTGCTACTCGATCAATTGAACATGAGAAGAGTCTCAACATTCCTGCCAGAAGACCAAGTAAAACGCTTAGATTTTGAAGCTAAGCAAGCTGGTAAACAGCGTTCAGAGTTGATTCGCGATCGTCTGCTTGAAAAGCAAGGCAACTTTCCCGATCCAAGCGCAATTACTACTAATGATTTTCACCAAACTGTTGCAAAAATTCGTCGCCGCCATCACTCTAGCCTTGATCGGGTACAGACTGAAGTCCTTGTCGCAGCAGTCCTTGTCGAGTTCCAAAAGCTTACCCAACGTGACCAAAAGAACTAACTTCTACTTCGTTCACGTTGCTGAAAGCGACGACCTCATGCCTTTAGCGATTACTCGCTATACGTCGTATGACGACAACGACAAAGTTCTCAACGTAGAGCAGGTTATCTATGAAAATGACCTGTTCTACCTTGAGACAGAAGTCGCTGTTGCTCTGCAACATGGTGTTGACGTAAGTCTTATGACTTGTGAGCCTTTTTCTAATTTTCCAAGCATTGAAAAACTAATCGAGCAAGCTCATGGCTAACCTTTTTAAGATCTACAGGCAGTCCAACGCATGGGCTGTCGTTGAAGCCTCAAACCAGATAACGTTCCACCAAACCCTTCCTAGGGCGATGGATTATGCAGCAGCCCAAAACCGGAAGACAGCTGATTTTGGGGCGTCTAAACGAAGCCATCAGGATGGCAACGACTGCTGATCTACAGCGAGCTGCAATCTTCTTGGAAGGAGCCAAGCAAGTTAGAGCTGGCTCTAAAAGACAACGCGCTTATTCGCGCCAAGAGCAGGCAACTTCCTGGAAAAAGAAAGTTGACAGCTCCATAACATGGTAACGTTGGTGTACTACAGGATCAAACATGAGTGGCACGCACGGTTATCGCGTTTACGTTCAAGTCTTACTCGAACCGTTTCGTGGCGAACTTTTCAGTAGAGAGGCCAAAGAAGCAGGCGTAAAGCCCTCCGCTTGGATGCGCCAAATAATCTACAACTACCTTCAGGAGAAGTATCCCGATGAATACCCTGAAGCAGAAATCAAAGACGCTGCCAAATGGCAGGAAGCTGTCAAAGCTCGCGTCGAAGGCCGAGCTTTACAAAAAAGACTGAGACCCAAAGCCGACTAATCGCAAACACGCCGCACATCCAGCTCAGCCACACGTCCCACAGCCTGTTTGAGCAGCTTTGAATAATGCCAGTTCTGCCTGGTCAAAGCGCTGCATAGCTGCTGGAGCGCATGGAGGTCTTCGGTATTGCTGATGCTTCGGACCTGACGTTCCAGATTCAGCTCCTCCTCAAGGGTCTGTTTGACAACCATCCAGTCCGCCCAGGCCATCAGCTTTCTCCAAAGATTGCAAGATGTTGCGCTCCTCGGAGTAAGGAGCCCTTGCACGCATGTAATCATGTACCCCCTGCATTAGCCAGTCAGGCGGCCAACAGTTGCTCCAATTCACAGGTTGAATACAACCCATGACCACAGTGGTCCAAAATGCAACCAGATATGACCAGACCCAATACAGGTTCATTGCACTGGCTCTGGGTCTGGCGGTATATCCACCTCAACCTCTTCAATCCATTGGCGTAACGCCGCGCCAGTGCTGGTGTACTTAGGCCACCTCACAGCCTTCAACAGCTCTTCCCGCGACAGACAGATGTAGCTTTTTTCTGGCTCCCAAACCAGATAGGACGGAGGGCCTTCACGCGGGTGGCGGTAACGCACGATCAAAGCGTTTGCCCTTTTGAACTCTTTTGAAACTGGCATTAGAGCGGATTTTGTGTACCGTTGGATTTCCCACTTTCATTAGCGGGTCAGTCAGGCTTGCAGGGGCGCCCGGCCTGCTAATTAGCTCATGGTGCGAGAACCATGTGCAGCGCCCCAATCATTCACTCATCATCCACAAGGATGACCCAGCCACTGCCTGGGCCTTCGACCATCCAGCGTTGATTGAAGGTGCTGCGCGGCACCCTGACGTTTTTACCGCCGTAACGGTTGGGATGCCCACCGCGTTCCATGTCTGGAGCGCCCATTGGGTCATGCATCACCCACTGTGCATCACCCTCCTGCCCACCATTTTCAAAACCCACGATTAATGACCAGTGACCGCACGTTTGCGAGCCACATTCTGGCGGCTCACCGCGAAGCAAATTTCCGCGATGCAGCCAGCCGACCATTGTCACGCGTCCACTGGCAGCCTCGGCTTCTAGCAAAGCTGGGTCGCCATCATTGCGAAATTCTGCGTTCAAGCCAAGCTCTCTCAGACTCCTCACGTGAGCCTTTACGTCGATCGTGTCGCCAAATCTCTTCCGCACCTCCCCGTACTCTTCGGCGCTGCCCACCTTGCCGTACATAATGGCCAGCATTGCTGCGGATGCGTCTAGACATCTTCGGTGACCATTGCGCTTAAAATTTAGTTGATGCACGTAGGGAACGATCGCCCGCTGTGCAATGCCGCTAGCTTTCCACGCCTCAAACCACGCCGCATCCTCAGCTAACAACTCTTCAGGCATCGCATCTTCCAGCTCCTTTATTGCAGCAAGCTGATGCGGGCTGTCAGATCTGAAGAAAGAGAAAAAGGGGAGCAACGCGAGGCTCATTAGGTTCCCTAGGCGAGGACTCATTGGCTCAATGCTGCCGCGTCACAACCTCTGCCGCCATCAAGAAAACCTGCGTAATAGATCAAGCCAGCACCGGCTAGCATTGCGCCAGACATAACCGTCAGCACTCCAAGGAAGATTGCAAAGACGACGCGCTTGCGGATCACTTGTTAGAGGTTGACGGAAACAGATTTTTCTCTAAAAAGGCTGCTACTGAATCATCCACTGTGTTGTCAGAGCGTTTTGCGTATGCCTTGATTAGATCTACAACTAAACGTTTCAAACTCTCAGACCGCAAAAACCGAAAAAGGATTGGCTTCAGGATCAGGAACATTGGAATTGTTCAACTGCTGAAATTCTAGTTTCTATTGCTATGGCCTTCCAGTCGTGCCACTGCTTGCTCTAAATCACTCAACCTGGCAAACACTTCCTGGTCTCGGCTCTTGATGTCAGTGTGAAGCACGTCAAGCTGCCTGCTCAAGCCATCAACAGCAGTCGTTAGACGCACCAACGAGTCCCTGCCCTGCTGGCTTTGCTGCTTCAATCCTGTGATGCCAAGTCCAGCCACGGTGATTGACGCACCAGCAGCAGCCGCCCAAACTTCAACCATGCTTCGACCTCGGCATTGATTCCATCATGGCAGAACCGCAAGAAAGTCAAGAAAAGGAAGGCGTTGCAATCGCTGACCTTGTGAAATGCGCTGTTTTGGTATGGAGCGCCACATTGCTAACAGTCTCTTATTTGGGTTTCTTCCCGCAGATGAAAATGGACAATACTTTTGTGGCTAGCTTGCTCACGGGGGCAATGGCCTCTTTTGGTATTGAGCGCAAGTCTGCTAACCAGCAGAAAAAACAGCCACCTAAGATTGATTCAAAGGAGCCACCAAAATGAAGCACTTCCTGCCTTTGGTTACGTTGCTGGCTTTCGCTCCAGCAGCTCATGCTGACTTAATGCAGCACAAAATCACCAGCTCAGTCAGCCTCCAGGTGGGCGGGGCCATGACTACAGCAGACAGAATTGGCTCCAGCTTTTCAATCAGCGGTTCAGGAGTTGATACGACTGACGGCACTACAGCAAATACGATTTCAGCAGGTACGATCACGTCTGGTGTTTACGCTCCAGGCACAATCGCTGCAACGCAAGACACACCCGGCAACGCCTTCAGCTTCAGCCAGTCATACACTCAGGCCGATGCCGTCCCAACATCGGCAATAACAACAGGCGAAACCCCTAATTTTTCTAGCTTGCAAAGCACAGCTGCTGGCACGATTGGGACACTTGCAGGCACAATCACCCCAGCAGGAGCATTAACAGTTACTGGCGGTGGGGCTAACACATTGGCGATCGGCCAGTTCGTAACTGAACTCACCATTGACTGATGCGTGTTCTTCTTTTGCTGCTTTGCGGGTTGGCGGGAGAGGCGTTTGCTTTTGCTAAACCCGCGCAATCGGCTCCGGTCATCCCTAACTTTCAGACCGGAAGCATGACAAGCCACACAGAAACCACCAGTAAGGTCACTGAAACAATTGTTTCTGAGACTTACAGCACTGGATGGGAATACTCTGTGAGCGGCACCAACATCGGCCCGGTTAACGGTGCCAGTCTCACCCCAGGCACAACAACCGTAAATGAATGGTCAGCCCTCGATGTGAACAACAAGCCAAGCTGGGAAATCATCACCCCTGGAGCGGCCATGCAGTTCGCGGAAACCTACAAAGGGCCAGGGCTTTCAAACATAACGACTGTGCAAAAAGTGACGGAGATCAATCAGATTACGGACACTATAAGTACGTTCAGTCAATAGCACTTTCCCTTTTAGCTCTGGCCTCACCAGCTAACGCAGAAACAATCGGTGGCGTGTCTGCTACTGCCGCTCCAAGCGCGACCAGTTCTGGGAGCGTCACAAACCAAGCAGTGATGATCGCTCCATCGCAAGCATTCACTAATTCCTTTGGTAACGGCATTCAATGCCAAGGTCCCATCATTACGGTCACGCCTTATGTCAATAGGTCCAAGAGCTGGCAGCTTCCGTATGTGGACTACTTTCCTGATCCCGTATACGATATTTCTGACCTTGATGAGGATGGGGTACTCGACAATCCTGGACGAGTCCTCTACACAATGCCCACCAGAACAGGTCAAAAAGACACTCACAACTGGTCAGGTGGTTTGTCGATCCAAGCAACAATCCCTCTAGATGGTGGAATGCAAGAACGTTGCAAGGCGATGGCTGATGCCAACATCAAACTGCACAAACAGATTGCAGAAACAAAGCGCCTTGAGTATGAAATCGCCAGGCTCAAGAACTGCGGAGAACTAAAACTGAAAGGCATCGAGTTTCATCCCAAGTCGCCTTACTTTGCTGTCTGCGCTGACGTGATGATCAAGCCAAAGCCAGGGCAAGTTTTGCCGCACAGACACGCTATTTCCGCGCCGCCCGTTGCGCCTGCCTCCTCTCAAACACGCTTAAAAGTGGAGCCTTTCGCCCCAGCAAAGCCTTAACTTTCAGGATCGCTTTTTTAACGGCAGGCTTTACCGCCTTAAGCAGCAGCGGCGTTGCTAAACCAGCAGTCACACCAACAGCAGCGGTAACCCCCACCGTTGTGACCTGCGGCAATGATGGAATTGCTGCTATGACTTGTTCAGGCAACTTGATCTCTTCATACAGGACGACGCATTTACCGTCTTGTATCTCGTAGCCCGCAATTCTTTTTGAACCATTTTGGACAAGCGTTCCAACCTCC
>VMHT01207858.1_pt1 | contig 38881 bp, 25 predicted proteins | sample 4693611 | NCBI WGS metagenome assembly VMHT01 (sample SAMN12280063, study PRJNA550983) | marine metagenome | isolation source: seawater sampled from same location over 5 years 0.02-0.2 micron viral filtrate | place: USA: collected off the coast of southern California halfway between the port... ...
ATAACAGGCTCAGGCATTTCCATAGCCAAAGCAATGTCCGCCTGTAAAGCAAACCACATACCAACTAAAGCAGCTATACCAACTCCTATAGTTCCTAAAGTTTTTAAATCTAATGTAATTTTTGTTTCTTCACTTAATTGTTTTGCCATGATTATCTGAATGTGTAGTTAATTCCAAAGTTTGAGTTAAATATTTCTGAGTCCCAGAATTTAGTATATTCGCCTTCAACAAATAAACCAATTGATTTGCTTATCTTGACACCAAACACCATACCAGCTTGGTAATCACTCCATTGTTCTCCGTCTAAATTATTATTGTGACCGCCTAAACCCCAACTGTTTCTGTGCAAATAGCTGAAATCTTCATTGCCTCGCACGTATTTGTGGTAAGGTAATATCCAACTACCAAACGCGTGAAACCAAAAGTTGTTTTTATAATGGTAAAAATCAAAACCGACAATAGGCGCAACTTCAGCAAAAGCATCTAGTTCAGCCCAAGCTTCTTGATTATATCTGTTAAGCAAACCAGGCATTATAAGATCTCTAAACTGCGCATCTGTCCAAGCAACAATTTCACCTTCTGGGTTAGTCCAATACCAATCACTAATAAAGCTACCTGTTTCATCATCTCCTGAATAATACCAATCATCATAACCATAATCAAAACCTAAGGTATACCAATAATTTACTATACCTCCATCTTCATTTGTTTCATTTAACCATATTTCTACAGGATTATAACCATAAGGTCTTTGATGTGTTCTATATATTGCACCTGCAGATATACTAAATTTCTTACCAATAGGTAACCTGGCTCTTAATTCACCAGATGTATATTGAAAACCAACATTACCAGCTTCTCTTGATTCAAACTTAGCTATATGGTAATCACCAGTATGTCTTATAAATAATCTTTTATTATCAAACTCGTTACCGTTTCTTCTTTCTTTTTCCCAATGTAACATGTATTCTAAACCTTGTACAGCTGATGTTGGCGCTGATAAAGCTGCTTGTTTTTCTATTCTATTGTCACCAGTCCAAAAATTACCAGGTTTAACTTCATATCCAAATCTAGCTAATTTACGTATACCTATACCATATCTATAATCAAACGGGTGAGTTATTGTTTGATCTACAACATCTGGTATTGCGTAGAAATCATCAGGGTTTGTACGTATAAAATATTTAGGTTGTTCTTCTTTTGCATTACCTATGTTACCGGCAGCGTAAAAAGTTCCGTACTTTAAAAAATCTTTATAAACTTCTTTAAAAAAGTTTTTCTTTTCTTCTTGAGCTATTGAATTAAAGCTTATTAATAATGCTAATATTGTTAAAATTTGTTTCATCTGTAGTAAAGTTGTTATAGTTTAAGTAATCACTTGTTTTCACTAATAATTTAAAATATTCTTTCTCTTTTTCCTTTTGTTTTTGTTTTGTTTTTCTTTTTCTTTTTATCTTTATTGTCATTAATACCTATTTCCCAGTCTTGCCAACCACCTAATAAAGCTAGTCTTTCCCAAGTTTCTAAGTCATCTGATGTTGCGGTTACAACATTGTTTGTTTTCTTAACTAATCTGTCAAGCGGTATATTTGTTGTTGCTGATATAACATTTGCACCTGCTAATAAAGCTGGATTGTCAATAGCAAAACCTTTTTCTTTCATTTCTTCTTTGTTCCACTGTAACGATCTAGCCGCTTGATTTATCTTTGACAGCTTAGATGATATAGGTGGTGATATTCTAGTTAATTCATAACCTATTTTTTCATACTTTGGATTAGGTTTTTCTGACTCGTTCATTATTCTTATTATAGCATTTTTACCTACTGATACAAATGCACCAGCAATACCAACACCTCTTAATAATGAATCAGCCATACCATTTGCAATGCTTTGATATTTTTCTAACTCATCTTCTTCTTCAACATCACCAAAACCAATTGCAAATATAGCTTGTTGTAAAGCGTTAAATATTATATTTTGTACAGCGGCATAATAAATTATCTTAGAAGTATTAGTTTTCCAATCACCTCTTTTATTTTTAAGATCTGAAGCAGCTTTCTTAATTAATCTTGCGTACTGCATAGGTGTGTTACCAAATGCTAATATTATTCTACCTAATGGTCCAGCTTGTTGAGCAGATATTCTATCAGGTCTACTAGACTGTTGTGACTCTTCGGCTATTTCTCTAAAATCTTTCATAGCTTGTGTTTCTGCAGCTTTTTGATCTAGACCTTGCTTTTTTAATTTATTTATTCTATTTCTATAAAAACTTGCACCACCTGAAGCAATAGCAAAACTATCAGCTATTTGTGTGGGTAAAAATCCAAATTCTAGTAATTTACTTATAACACCTCTTGGACCACCTTCTCTAGCCATGTTAGCAATATCTGCTTCATTAACGTTTATTTGTAAGCCTCTACGTCTATCAACTAAAAACTCAGAGTTCATTAACGACATAAAGTCTTTCCAGTACTGAGGTTGATTAGCAAATGCTTTACCAGCTGCAAATATGTTATTATCTTTAAAATTAATAAAGTTAACAGAAGATATAGTTTGTAGTAACGCGGATCTTGTGTTAAAGAACATAATAGTACCGATACTATTAGTTAGCCAGTCTGTTACTTTACCAGTTAAAGAATCACCTTGGAAACTTCTATTTCTACCAGTTCTCATACGTTCAAGTATACCTTCTAAAGCTTGTCTATGTGCTAAGCCAAAAGCAGCTTCCATTTTATTTAAATTTTTATCAGAAAATATAACATCGACATTTCTTTGCCACTCTCCTAAATGTTTAGCTCTTTTAGTAGTACCTAAGTTATCCATTAAATCAGTAGTGACAGTACCTGCTAACCAACTGCTTTTTGGAGAAGAATAACCATCATCTTTGTTTATAGCTATTAATTGATCACCAAACGCTTTGTATACAGGTTTACTTTCAACATGTTCTGTTAATAGTTTTAAATCAGCTTTACTTAATCCAGGTATTGTCATACCTTGTTTATTCCATATGTAAACTCTTACAGCTTGTTCGTTTGTATAAGGCTCACCTGTTATTTTCTTTTGTAAGTTTTTAGGTACTACTTCTAGTTGATTTTTCAATGCTTTGTAATCATTCATCAAAGATGTACGCTCTCTTGATATATTACCCATAGCTGTTGCAAATGGATCTAATAAATTCTTTTTATACCAAGCCATTTGATTATCACCAAGTTTACCTTTAGCTAATGTGTTATAAAGTAAACCTACAAAGTCTTCTGCTGACGGCGGTATAAAAAATGTAAATTTACCTTTGCTTGATCCAACTGCTTTTGCTTTCGCTATGCTATACACTTTGTCTGCTCCAATACCTGTTTTAGCTTCTATAATATCGTTAAAGTCTCTATCTAACTTTTGTATTCTACTCTCGTATGCTAATCTTGATTTTGATTTTACATCTAATACTTCAAGTGCTTCTTGCACTGCTTTAACATTTTTATAAACATCATCAGTAAAGTAAAAATCATTATAACCGTTAGCCGCTTTACCAATAACCCAATTTGCTTTTGCTTGTGGCGAACCGTCTTCTAAGCCAGTTATATTTTCTAATGGTACTTCTAGTCCTATACCTTTTAAAAAGTCGTATATAGCTTGCGCAGATGCTTGTGGTCTAGCTGTTAACACAAATACATCTTTATTACCGAACTTATCTATTGCTTTTTTAAGCTTAGCAGCTAATGGCCCAGGTTTACCGTCAATAACCTCATTAAATTCGCTAAAATTAAATTCAGCACCTTGATCTTTTAACTTACCATGTTGTTTTGCAAACTCTGCAGGCGTTATTTTTTTAACATCACCATTAGGCATGTTAACAATAATTTTACTTTTTGTTGTAGCTAGTGTATCATCAAAGTCAAATACGCTTATACCTTTTTTAGGTGCGTTAATATCTTTAGCATTACGTAAAGCTTTATCGTAATTATTTAAATCGTTTACTAAACCTTCGTTGTTTGTTGATTTACTGTATTTAGTTTTGTTTTTTACAAAAGCTTTAGATTTACTAGTTTCTATATTTTGGTTTGTAGCAAAGCCTTTAGCATCAATACCGAACTCTTGTACTATATTATTACCGTTTGACAAGATAATATTTGAAGGATCTATACCAGCTACGTTTACATTAAAATATCTAGCCCAAACATTATCTGTTATTTGCCAACCTTCTGGAGTTGTAGAAGTATAATTAAATGGCTTACCGTCAGGTTTAAATCCTTTTAATTTTCTATCATCTGCTTTTGACAATAAACCTTGTTGATAGTTCTTTTCAATATTAGCAAAGTTTTCGTTTACTTTACCGTCTAACGCGCTAGTAAATAAATATTTAGAAACTAAACTAGCTGGTAACGTATGTTCTTCAACTTTACCATCAACTAAATTTTTTGAATAAAAAGTTATAGGAGCTGAAGTTCTTACGAAATGACCCATACCTTGACTAGTACTTGATAGCATTGCGAGTACAAGTCTAGCGTTTTTAGGATCTTCTTTTATAAGTTTTTCAAAAATATTAAATATCTTTTTCAAACCTTTTACACTAGATTTTTGTCTATCTTGAAACTCTTTTTTACTTAACTTACTTTCGATGTTTGTGTAACTTTCTCTAGTTACAGCTGCTTCTATATCTTTATCAGGTTTAGCAAACTTACTACCTTCTACTGTAGCATTTAAATCGCTTTTACTAGTAAAATAAAAACCTCTTTTAGGTGCAGAAATACCAGCGTTAGCAAACGTTCCTACTGTAAAGAAAGACTCAGGTAAAAGACTTGTTAATTTTTTAGTAAATGTTTTAAATTCTTTAACATCATTTTCATTGTTAGAATCTAAAGGTTTTTGATTTTCATCATATGCTTTTAGTATGCCTTTCCAATTTTTATTTTGAGCAGCAAATTCAGTAGGGTTTTTCTTAAATGACTGATCTTTCATAAACATGTTGAAAGCATTTTTTATTCTTTTACTGTATACAACTCTAGTTTTTTGTGCAGCTGTTATATTAGCTGTTTGCTTTTTAACCGCTACAGGATCTTTAGCTGTTTTAGTTTGACCTTCTAAAACTCTTTGTGCTGATGATAAACTAGCTTGTTGCGCGTATGTTTTAGCCACACCTTTCAACAACTGACCAATGTCTCTATTGTAGTTGTTTAGTTCACCTGGTGGTGTAATACCTAAATCATCTTTTAGTTTGTTTATTGTTTCTACAGTTGGGTTTCTAAACTCAGGTTTTAGTTCCCATATAGTTGGTTGTGATGTTAAACCTTTTGATCTTCTATTTGTTTTATTGTAAAAATAATTAAGTACTTTGCCTTTCATACCTATAGATAAACCACTTACGTTTCTATCAACATCTATGTTTTCACCTAACTGGTTAATATCAGCATCTGTTTCACTAACATTTTCTTCAGGTAATAGTTTTATAAATTTATCAGCATTTTGACCAACTCTAAAAAACTCTTGTATGTTGCCAGCTTCAGAGTTTTCAGGTATACCATCTGTTATTTTCTTAGCGTATGTTAAATTTTTTGTACCGTCTGTTATTTTATTAGCTGGTATATTAAATATTTTACTACCTATTTCACCAGTATTATTATTTATAACTTCTTTAAATGTATCACCTTCTTTTACTTTTACAGCTTTAACTAAATCAGCTTCATTTACTTTATCTAGTTTTAATACATTAAGCTTACGTGATACTCTTGTTTGTGTGGTTTGTGTTTCTGTTTGTGTATCAGCTATTTGTTTAGTAGACTGATCTATTCTAGTTTCTCTAGCTTTTCTAACTGATTCTATTGCTAGTTCTTTATTAGCATCTAGCTTAGCAAAATTAGTGTTAGCAAAAACAAACTCACCAAACGTTTTATTAAAAGCTGGATCAAAATTCATTAACCTGCTTTGTATATTTCTTATAGTAGCATTAGCTTGTTCAACACTTGTTGATTTAGATTTAACATAGTTGCTTATAACACCGTTTGGCTCTGTAGCAGCAAAAGCATCGCCAAACACTTTAGCGTCACCTTGAAACTGCTCTTTAGTTTTTATATTACTAGGTATTATATTGTTAATTGCATCTAAAGCACCTTTTGACTCTTTTATTTGAGTTGTTTGATCTGCTTGTGTGTCAGATACTAGATTACCTGTTGCAGCCTCTTGAGTAAGCTTTGTTTGCGCTTGTGTTAACTGGCCTTTTACAATGCTTTTATTATAATCTTTTATAAAATTAAATACATCTCTTGAAGTGTTAAACTTTATATCAGATAAACCTGCTTGCTGTAGTATCCTTCTAACTACATCACCTATTTTAGTAAACACTGTTTCATTGTATTTTATTTCACCGTTAGCCACAGCATCAGCAAATAAAGTTAATGTTTCTTCAGCTTGTATTGCTGTTGGATCGTTTTTATAAGCATCTAGTCTAGTTTTAAACTCACTGTCTTTTAATATATCAGTATCTATTTTATTTATTTCAACTTTAAGTGCTTCTGATAAAACTTCAGCTGCTTGTGCGTTTTTACCAACAGTATTAAATAAAACACCGTGTAATAACTCGTGAGCAGCTACATTTACTGCTGCATCTTCTGCAGCGATTTCTTTATTTATAACGATTGTTTGTTCACCTGATTCAAGGTCTTGAAGTATAAACCCTTGTTGTGACGATGCTTTCTTTTCTAGGTTTTTATCTTTAGCAATTTTATCCGCAGCATCTTGGTTTTCTGCTATTTCTATATTTATCTTGTCAAGTCCACTAACTATATCAGTAACTTTTTCTGTTGTAAGATTTAATTGATTATCAGAACTTATTTTTACTAGTCTAGCATCAACTTCTTTTAATCTATTTATTTCAGCATCGACTATAGCTTTATTAGCGCCAGCTAATTCTATTTTACTAGCTAAAGTATTTCTTTCTTTTAATAACGTTACAGTTTCTTGTATTAAGTCTTTACCTATGTTTAGATTATCAGCTAGTGTTACAGCTGATTGTGTATCGCTAAAATTCTTTTTTATTTTATTTCGTTGCTCTACTGTTATTTCTCCGTTATCTAATTTTTGTTGTAGCTCAGCATCTAATCTACCACTAGCATTTTTATTTCTAGTTATATCTATTACATCTTGATTTATATTGTCATTTTGAAAAGCAGAGTTAACATCATTTACATTTGTATTATCTAATGTTTTATTAATGCTTCTATTATTTTTAGCTATAAACAACTCAGCACCACCTCTTACTTTACCACCTAAAGCACCACCAATAAGTATGTTATCTAGCACTTCATAATCATCAAACACTGAATTAAATATTTGATCAAAACCTTCAGCATCACCTATATAAACAGCTTTAGCTGCTTTACTTAATGCGGCTGACGTACCTTCAGATAAACCTTCTTTACCGTAATCTTTACCTATTCTTAAAAATATATCTTTTAATCTTCTCTCTACAACAGCAGCACCTTGTCCTTTTAAGTTTTTAAATATACTCTTACCAATACCTCTAGTTACTGTTTCTAAAGCACCTTCTGCAACACCAACAAAACCTGAATAAGCTAAATTATCAAGATCAACTTTTTTACCTTCTGCTATAGCTTCTGTTGAAGCTTCTGCTGAGCTACCTAGTATTACTGACCCTATACCAAAGTAAGGAATCATTGCTTGCATTAATGAAGGTAAACCTTCTGCAGAACCACTTATTGTTCTTGCTATTGCTTCAGGCACAGCAGATATATCACCTTTACCAGCAGCTATATAGGCCTCTGATAAAGATTTTTCATATTTAGGTAATTTTGAACTTATTTCTTGTTGGTATTCTTTTAACTTTTCAGAGGCATCTAATCCTTCTTGACCAAAAGCTGAAATTGCACCAGCACCTGTTGGGCCCAAAGACATGATTTTTTCGTACTTTTGTAAAAACTCATCTTGTTTTTGAGGTTCTAGGTTATTGTAAAATTCTTTTAATTTATTATCATCAGGCAAACGTTCCATACGAGCAACAAACTTAGCTCTATTTATTTGAGCTGGTATTTGAGATATTCTTGATAAAGCACCTGCAGCACCTGATACAAACCTTTTACCACTAGTAAATATTTCTTCAAAGAAACCACCTTCTTCTTTTTGTGTATCTGCACCTATTCTATCAACCTTTACTTCAGTTAAACCTTTTTCTCGCAATTTACTTACAAGCTCATCAAATGATAAGTTTGCTTTGTCTGCGGCTAACTGTAATTGTTCGTTTGTGAACTCCTTACCGTTAAATTCCCACATAATTAATCAATTGAATTTATAAGCTCGTCTATTTCGTCTGTCTGATTATCAAGATTTTCAAAGAAATCATCTTGAGCATTTATTAACTCATCTTTCTTTGATTTAACACCGAAATCAAAGTCAAAAGCATCAACACCAGGCTCGTTACCATCCATAAAACTTCTTAATATTTCTTTTACATCAGATAATTTACTAGGCGTTGTTATACCGTATGTTAAAACTGCAGCTAACCTATCATATCCAAATCTAGAACCTACACCTTGTATATAATTACCTTTTTCATCTTTTTTCAGCATTGGTATTGCTTTTGGTAATTTAGCTCTTACAGGATCAATATCTTTACCATACTCAATATTAAATACTTTATCTACAGGATCAAACTGTATTCTACTTACGTGAGGTAAGTATTGAGATAAATCAGGATACTCTATAAAAGTATCTTTTTGTTTATATTTTCTATACTGATCAAGAATTATTTGTTCTTCGCCGTTTAAAGTTTCTTTATTTTTAGCTTTTTGTATAACATTATTTATATAGTCTTCAGATGTTTGATCACCTAATATTCCAAGTGTTGCAACTTTTGTTAGTGACCATCTTTTTTCTCTACCACTATCAGCTTGAGCAAAAAGAGTAGGATCTAATTTTTTAATATCTTCTATATCTTCTTCTGTTGCTTCTTGAATTTCACCAATAGGTGTGTTTCTATTTAACTTATCATGTGGTTTTATACCTTCCGTAAATATAGATTTTAATTCATCATAAAGCCCAGCAGAAACCTCTTTACCGTTACCTAATTTAATATTACCTTCTTTTATATCTTTATCTTCTTCTTCTTCAGGTGCAGTTTCTCTTCTATATTTACTAGTTAAACCATTACTATATATTTCATCATATAGTTTTTCAGCAACCATGTCGTTTTTAAGATCATTTAACCCTTTAATAGTTGCTGCAACCTCTTCTTCTTTTACGCCTAGTTCTAACAACAAAGATCTGTTTAAACTAGTATCATTATGCTTTGTTTCTAATAAATCAGCTACAATTTCTTTTTTCTTAACATCATCTGTTTCTTCATCTACAAATGTTACTAAATTTTTTAAAAAAGAATTTTTAGCTCCAGATTTAATAAGCATGTTAAACCTTTTAGACGTACCAAAATCAACACTGTTATTAAATATATCACCAATCATTGTTTCATCACCGTCAGCTCCTTTTACAATATTTACATATTCTTTTACATCATCTTTTAAAAAATCTTCAGGCGTTATAGCAAAACCTTTAGAGTTTCTAGGCACATTACCATCAGCATATAGTTGATTCATTCTAGTTGTGTATTCACCAGATAAACTTTCAATGACACCATCTTTACCGCTATAAGCTTCATCATATCTAGCTTTAAGCTCTGGGTTGTTATTACCTATGTATGTTGCTAGTAATCTTGAGTCAACATTAATAAACTTTTTAGACTCGTCCATACCTTCACGCCACTTTGGATTTTCTATCCTAATGTTCATATCAAAATCATTAGAGCCTGTTTTGTTAAATGAAAATTGTTTTTGTCCGGTTGCATCAAACTTTTTAAATCCGTTTCTTGCCGCTTGAACAACCGCTGCAAATTCTAAATAAGTGTCAGAGCTTTTGTTTAAACCACCTTTTTCATCTAAGTCATTTAACATGCCAAATAAAGAATTTAAAGGTTGTGCTGCAGCTGTAAAGTTTTGTGCAGCTAAATCTAAATCTGTTTTAGATCTTCTTTCTTGATCAAGGTTTTTAGCAAAAAGCCCCATACGTTTTTTACCACCAAGATCAACTCTTGTGGCTTCATCATAAAATTCATTTACTGTTTTTAATATTTCAGCTTGTGTTCCAGCTGCTAAGTCTTTTAAATTAGTAACATCTTGTTTCATCAAGTCAGATCTTACCTGAACATCTGATTCATATTCTTTTTGTTCTGTTTCTATTTTATCATAAAAGTCTTGAGCACCTTTATACGCGGCTGTAAAAGCTTGTTGAAAGCTTTTGTTTATTAACGTGTAATCTTCTTTAAAAAATCTTGGATTTCTATAACTCATAATTATATTTGTTTAAACTCTACGTCTAGTTGTGAGTAATCTACTAAGTCAAAACCATCTATATCTTTTTTAACAGCTGATTTTGGTATTTCATCAGACATTACACCTTGATAAGTTTCGTTTCTGTTTAAGTATTTAAATGAATATATTTTTAAACCGCTAGGTGAAAGTCTTAAAAACTTAATATCTTTTTTAAGTCGTCTATCACTAGGGCTAAAAGGATTGTTAGTTGAAAGATAGTTTACAGCATTATTTACAGCGCTAGCTTGATCTTGAGTATAATTACCTGGTATTCTGTTACCAGCTATATCAAGTATCGATCCTTGTCCTCCTCCTAATCCAAATGCTTTGGCTAATGATCCTTTGCCGCCAGCTAAACCACCCAGTGCAATACCACCTAAGCTACCCAACGCACTAGCAAAACCTGCACGTGAAGCTTGTTGAGCACCTTCCATCTTCATTCTAGCTTGATCTAACAATGCCGCAGATCTATCTTCATCTCTAAACTGTCTAGCTTCTGTCATTTGTTGTGTAAACGAAGTACCTCTTATTTTTAACGCATCGGCTTGTGCACCTATTTGCGCTCTTGCTACTTCAGCTCTTTGTTCGCCTTGAGCTCTTAATTGTTGACTTTGTATTTCTTGCTTTTCAATATTAGCAGATATACCTCTTTTACTTCTTAATGCTGCTTGAGCTAAAGCTGTGGCACCACCTGCGCCAGCACCTGTAGATCTTAGAGTATCTAATGTATTTGCTAAAGCAACGTCAGCTTCTTCAGCTTGAAACTCTGAAGCTTGCGTCGCAACACCAATGTTTGCAAATGGGTTTGTTATATCGCCAGATCTATCTTTAGCAAAACGACCAAGATCATTTAAAGCTTGCCTTTGACCTTTCAAGTTACTGAAAGCTCTCTGCGCATCTTTATATCTACCTTCTGCCGCTTTTGCTCTTTTTTTAGCGCCGAAACCTTGTATTAAGCCGCCTACTATATTAGTAGCAGCTCCTATTAAAGCCATGCTCATATTACTATAATTTTATTAGACAGTAACTTCTCCATTGACTGAAAATAATTCAGCCTTTGGATCATTGGAACTTTCGTTAGGTTCCCAGTACTGCATTGTTATGTTTGAAAAATATCCTTTTAAACCAGATGTTTGAAAATGGCTATTGTCTTGATAAAAATCAACCGCCTTATTTCTTAATTCACTGTAGTAAAAACTTTCTTTTTTAATAAAGCCTACAGTTTCACCTGTTCCTATTGTTGTACCTTCTTTAGGTATCTCATATGCTGTATTAAGATCATCATAACTACCTGATGCTCCGTATACAGCGTAACCACCTGTTGAAAAATTAGTCATATTCCAACCAGTTGTTCCTTCATAATCAAGAGTTAAAAACGTTTTAACTGTTGATGGTTCCATGTTAAATAGAAATTTAACATATGATGGATCGTTATATGTTGCATCATAAAAATTAGCTCTCGCTGCTGTTTCATCATGCTGTCTGTATAAGTTTGATAAATGATATGTGTAGAACTCATTTTTTAAACTTACACCATGTGTTGCTTTATATGTGTAAAAACTAACCCAACCACTAGCTCTTTCATCAAATGACAATGTGGCATAATCTGTTACGTTAGCTGTTGCTGTTCCACCTAGTAAAGCTGGTGCCACTACACCTCCTTCAATACCTGTTCCTTCTAATGTTACAACGTATTGTTTCTTTTGTTCATCAAACGCTCCATATATAGTATCACACACTTTTAGGTTATCTTTAAACCAGTCTTTCATACCAGCGTCTGATATAGGAGTTATACCGTCTGCTGACAATCTACATATAACACCTCTTTGCTTGTCTGCAAAGTATTTTCTATTACCAAAGTATGCAAAACTTTCAGGGTTTTTACCAATACCATACTTACCAGAATAAGGTGTTATTTGGCCTATGACATTAGCGCCTGATGCTGTTATTGGTTGTCCTTCAGCTGTAAATATAGCGTCTTTATCTATTAAAGCTCTATTAACTTTATTTTCTTGAAATATATTTAAGTTAGTATCTTCAGCGTGCAGTTTTTGTATACTACCATTGTTAACATCAACGGCTCTTGTTATTGATTGACCTGATGGAAATTGATTCAACTCGTTAACAGTAGTTCTAGCATTGAATATACCACTGTATGTTAAAGCGTTTTTTCTTACCCTACCTTTATATTCTTCGTCTGTTATATGAGCTCTTGCACCAATATCCATTTGAATACCATTATACTCACCTTTTATTCTATTTTCTTCAATGTGATATACGCCAGGCGCTTCATTTGATCCGCTTCTACCACCTTGTATTATTATGGCGTTTGAAAATGCTAATTCTATTACTGCTCCCATATTTTTATTTTATGCTATTGGACAATTAAAAGTACTCGCTGATACAACACCTGTGCCTGATACAGCGTGTCTAGGATTTATACCAGATACTGTAAACGTCCCAGCTGCAACTGGATTGTTCAATAATTTATCCGTATGTATTATATTACCGGCATTTACACCACCACTTTGAGTAGGAGCTGCACCACCGCCACCACCAATAGATGATTTAATATAGTAAGTTACAGCTGGTTGATTGTATTTTATAGTACACACATCATTAAGTGCTCCAGCCAAATAATGACCGTCTATAGGTGTTGATGTTCTTGGAAATATTGTAAACTGCGTAGCAGCTACACCAGTTGGTGATGTTAACCCACCAATATCTGTAAACACTATACTTATCGCTCTTCCTGATATATTATCATTGCCAAAGAAACCACTATAAGTAAATGTATTATTTGTTCTTATTGTAAAAGTACCGTCTGCCATACCTGCTTGAATATTAAACATACTAGAGTTAGTACCACCAGATATTGCCGCTGTCAGACCTGTTTTATTTAGAGCTGCGTTTGCAGATCCATTAACAGCTGTTATAGTACCCACTTGATAACCTTTTCCACCGCTACCATAAGTACTTTGATTATCTATAAAACCGTTAGCATTAGTTCCAACAGGATTACTATTTGCTACGCTAACTGTAAATGTTTGTAAAGAAGAAGCGTTGTTGCTTTGTGTAGCTCTTACTAAAATACTATAATCATCAGAGCCGTTATTACTAAAACCAAACTGATGTCCTAATTTTAACATAAACCTAGGATCAATTTGAGCGCCACCGCCTGGTCCAGCCTGTTCGTTGGTTATAGCAAGTATTGCATTATTAGCATCTACCTGAATAACACATTGTCTTTGATCTGTAATGTTTGTGCCACTATTGTCGTAAAACCAAATTTTATAAAAACCAGCTCCGTCACTAGGTATTGAAGTCATTGCAACGCTTCCACCTGTTGATAACGCCGCTAGCTCACTATTTTTAAATCTAGCTATAATAACGCCAGGGTTATTATTTAATGTTAAATTAATTCCGTTTGCGTTAGCAGCAGAAGTATGTTTAGCTGAACGTCTAACTACTGTAATATCATCTTCTTCATCAATTTCAAACTTACCTAAGTCAGCGCCATCAGTATCATCGTTATTTGTAACAGCCATTAATTGAAAGTTTGACATGGTATAACCTTGACTTGTTGGATCATCTACAGTTGCTGTTAATTCACCAATTTGTTTTTCTAATTTATTATTATTTGTATAATCAAAACTTTCTGGGAAACTAGCCGTTATAGCCGCTGCGTAAGCTTCTTTTTCAGCTGTAGCTGTTATCCTTACATTAGTTGGTCCAGATGATGCAGCTTCGCACTGTAGGTTTAAATCTGTAACAGTACCACAAGTAGCTGTTTCATAATATATATCAAGATTTGATTGAAAAGGTTTTGTTTCAAAAACAGTCAAACCTTTGTCTTTAGCTTTTGGGTAACCAAATGGTCTATCATTATTTGAATCATCTGTTGAAGAAACAACATCACTAGCTTGAGTAAACTCACCAGTTACGTTTACTATTTCATTATCTAAATTTGGTATTTCAGCTACTGTTGGGTTTTTTTCTGCATCTTGTAAAAAGTCGTATACTCTTTCTCTATCTGGTAAGCTTCTAGGTATAAAAGCTCCGTCAGCATAAGGTCCGTTTTTAGCGTTAGATATACTAAATAAACCTTGTGACTTAGCATCACCAATAGTCATAACATCAATATACTCTTGACCATCAATACCCATTTTAGAATCAAAAAGCCTATTACCAACGTTACCCGATTGTGTTCCTACGTTTATTTGTACAACTTTAGGATACAACTGTACTTCTGACCCAGCAACACCATCTTTAAACTCATCAATGTCTATGATAGATCTAGGCACTTTATTTATATTATCACCTGTTAAACTAAACCATGATCTTGATCTTGAACTTGTATCAAATAGACCAGCAACCACTTGATCTTGATCATCAGCATGATTATTTGGGTTATCTGTTACTGTTTTACCCTTTGTAACTGACCAATTGTTCATTGGATGTTGAGTATAAACGTTATAATATTCTTGTTCTGTTTGTTTAACTACAACTTTCCATGCAAACCAACCATTTGGATTATCTTCATATTGATGTGTGTTTGATGTTGGTACTATTCTAGAGTCTTGAAAGTCTATGTTTAAAGCTTTACCATATGTTTTAAATGTATTTTCCCAGCTACCATCTGTATTAGCAGCATACGAATCTGTTTCTGCTACTACAGTGTGTGTGTCAGATAAATCATCGCTTTTATAAGTTGATGGTATCACAGGTGACATTCTACCAAAAACATCCATTAATACTATACCTGCTTGGTAAGTTCTTCTTTGTTTTACAGTATGAAATCTATGTGACTGTGTGTTAAAGTAAAAATGTCCTGATGAAACTCCTTTTTCAACGTTACCTTTATTATCACTTGATAAAAAGAAACTTATACCTTTATTACCAGCCTCATCATTAGGCACATCGTAACCTAGTGTTATATTTCCATAAACTATTCTGTTACCAACTACTTCTTGAGCTTTTGCTCTAACGGGAACATCATCAGAAACTCTTATTAACTGTTTTTCTGGTAAAACTTTAAATGGTTCTTTTGCTTTGTACGTGTATTCTATAAATTGTTTGTGATGAGTTTGTCCTGGTTTTGGAGTTACTGTATATATACCAAACGGACTTGTTGACTCGTTTTTTGCAGCATCAACGTTTATAGTGTCTACAAGTTTAACAGATATACCGTTTGATTCTTTTAATAATATTTCTATATCTTTTATTCTAAGACCTTTATCATTTTCATAAGTTGTAGTAACTTTATTACTAGTTGTTTGATGCTCTGTAAAAACAAAGTCTGTGTCTATAGTTGGTAAAGGTATACGCATAATAACTTTATCGTAAGCGTTTTGCATTAAAGGAACAATACCTCGCTCAACAACATCTTGTGAAGATATATTTACTTTAGGTTCGTTTGTAGTTGCGTTTACAGCTGTGTCAGGAGAAAATTTAAGTATACCAGCGTTTAAAGGCTTAAATACAGGTTGTGTAAATGGTGACATTATAGAGTACGTACCATCTTTGTATTTATATCTATATGCAAATCTAATAAATCGCTCTTGCATATAATCAGATTTAACACCTATTAGAGCATTAGGATTAGATGTTATTAATGTTTGTCCGTCTGCTACATTAGGATAAGCCGTTATTTTTACAGTAGCATTGTTACCACCACCTGTTATTGTTAACACATCATCTATGCTGTAACCATAACCTATATCATCTTCTGATATTGTGATAGCTGTTATAACTCCAGAGTTTACAGTTGTTACATTTACTTTTAAGCCAGTACCAGTTCCACCTGTAGTTGCTAAGTCGTTAGCTACAGAATAACCAGTTCCACCACCCTCTATACTAGCAGCGGCGTCAATTGTGTTTGGCTTATTTAACATAGGTGCTAAATATGGTGCTACTTTTGCAACTGATATTTTTTCTTCTTGTGCATCTACATAATAAGTTGTATTATTTCTAGCTAAGTCTACATCTATAACTCTTGGTGAGTTGTAGTTGTCTGTAAAATATAAATAATTACCTATAGTATTTACACCTGTTATAGGATGTGTTTTTGTAAAATTTAAATACAAGCCTGATGCTAAAACTTCTTCAGCGTTGTTACCTTCTTTCATTACAACTTTCATCCTATGCTTGTTTGAATTTTCTTTCGCCCTTTGCATTGTATGTATGTCTGCATTTGGAGTTGTGCTTGTACATGAAGTTGTAAACCAAAATATTCTATCGTTAGAAACATCTACGTAAGAACCTATTGTAGTTACATCAAAAGCATTGCCAAGATCTTTAATTTCTTGAGTTGTAAGCTTTTTATTACCTCTAATATTTTCAATAGCTCCAACGTCTGAATCTTCACTTGTAGCTATAGATACATTTTGAGCTTCTCTATATTCACCACCTGGAACGAGTCTTTCGTCCAGATCTTTATTCATACGAGCTTTAGTAAAAATATTTTTTATTTTCGGCATGTATTAGTGTTTAATTTGTTTTGACTTACCTCTCATTACATTTGTAAGTTCTTTTATATTTATATTAGTTAACCTAAGTTTAGCGTTACGCATAGCAGCTCTTCTTTCTTTTTTATATCTTGCGACTATGTATTCAGGTATGTTAGTTCTTGTTGAAAGCATACCAAACAAAACATATTTGTATAAAGCATCTTCTGCCATTTTATGTACTTTCATTTCACCGTCAGTTGCCATACCGTCTGATACATACTTTATTGTTATAGTCCTGCCGCTCATTGATGAATCAAAGCCAAATTGACCACCAACTTCATCAATTGTAAAAACACCGTTTAAGTTAGAAAGTTCTGGCTCAGCGCCATATCTATTTGAAAATGATGCTAATCTATTAGCTATGTAATGTGTGTATAAAAAATAATCATCATTAGTTACTGTTCCATCAAACAAATCTTGATTAAAGTTTGAGTTAAATCTATCAACAGTTATACCAGGTGTTATATTTAACACACCTTCATTTTCATCAAATAAATAATTACCATCACCATCCTGCGCTATAGACTCTGATGGTCTTGATGTAAATCTTGCAGGAAAAACTGGATGTTCAATACCAGCTGTGTCAACCCAATGTATACCAATGTAACTTATATAGTCTTGTGGCATAGGTATTTTTAAAGATGGTGGAACATCAATTTCTTGTATTTTTTCTAATCTTGATATGTCATAACTAAACTCTTGTATACCTCTTTTTATATGAAATAAAACTTCAGATCTGTTAGCATGTGGTATAAGTTTACCGTTACCAACATAAGCTATTATAAAGTTGTTAACTATATCTTTTAGTTTTATATATCTATAATCACCTAATTCTCTATCAATTAATTTAACTAATACTTTAGCACCAGCTGTTTGACCAGATGTAAATGTAATTTTACCAGCGTTACCACCTGTTGGGCCAGCATAAGCGTAGGTACTAGGATTTACTTCAGTACCGTCTACAAATACTAAAAAATCAGTTATTAAAGCTGGTAAGCTAGCAACCGTTAATACAAACTCAGTTTGACTTGCTGTTGCCGTAAATTCCTGACTACTATTGTAGTATTGTTTTGCTGATGTTGTTCCTAAAAATCCCATTATTGTTGTTGTTTAGCCATTTGAGCACCTTGACCTAATGATACAGCTTGCTGAACCACATTAGGATCTTTAATTATAAATCCTGTATAAGCTAAGATGTTTATTATTAATTCTGTTTCTTGTGATGGATGTAATACAAAGTCTGTTGACCCTTGAGTGTTTGTTTGGTTTGAAAACGTTGTACTATCATATGTTTGAGTACCGTAAGTTGCATTTGTAGTATAACCCCATCTAGGTTCTGCTGGTGTTTTTATGTATTTAATTTTTAAATCACCTAATGTCCAACTTCCATCAGTAAGCGCAGGTTCTACAATAATATCTGCAGCTCTCTGATAATATACAGGAAAATCTTTAGTTGGTTTTGTTAATGGTGAAGATTTTAAGTAAGGTAATCTATTTTTGTCTATTTTTTCTATTTCAATAGTTTCATCTGTCATTGTTATATCAATAACTTTATATAGATCTGTTGGTAAGGTACCAACACCATTTGTTAATGAAATATCATCTTGGGCATAAAACGGGTCTATTTGTTCTTGTATTTTTGTAGGTATATCAGCTAAAGCATCGTTTACTCTACCAGCTTTTTCAATATTTAAAAACCTGTTATAATCGTAAAATAGCTTATCTAATAATTCTAATTGAGCTTGTCTAGCTAAGTTATTGTACTCAGATGGTGTTAAATAACCTCTTTGCTCTTTGTTCAATATTGACAAGACTGATTTATATACCTTGTTTATGTTTATTGCCATAATTTCTTTTTTATAGTAAGTGGTCACCCATAGAGATGACCACCTCTATAAATGATTTTTATTTTAGTTTTTTCTCAACTAATTTGTAAACTTCAATACCTTCATCTGTTTTAAACCAAGCGGTTAAAGCAGAGTATGGATTTTCATCAAACGGTATATCAAATAATTTTCTATCATTATTTGCCCATTTGAAAGATCTATTGTCAGAAGATAATTTAATTATATTCTTTTCAACAGCCCTAATACCCATGTTTCTAATATTGATATTTTCATCATTAGCGAGTTCTAAGAACAATTCTGGATTATTCCTAGCAAATACCATTGAGTCACGTTTAAGTTCTTTAGAAGTCATCTTATTGACTGCGTTACCGATCTCTGTTCTTACAATAGCTTCAATTCTATCAATGTCTAGTGTTTTAGCAGCGTTCATAGCTTCTAATTGTAACTCTAAAACATCAATTTCTTCTTCTGCTACTTGATCAGCATTAAACTCTATAAACGTTCTACCAGCTTCTGGGTGGTATGTTGATAGAAATTTTTGTAATGTTGTTTGTTCTTTTTCTACAAACAGTTGTCCGTTTCTAAATACAATATGACCTAATCTTTGAGGTCCTTTCATTTCATCAACGAATACTGTGTTTTGATTTCTACAATATTTTATCTCTCTTTCGTATCCTACGCTTTCGTCAAAATAAAATAATTGTCTAGATCTTAATATATAAACAGGAGGTACTGCATTTAAATTTAATTCATACAACCTATCTTTTACTACCCAACTTGGTTTTGCTGGGACAGCTTCAGCGTTAGTTACAACTGGAGCTTTTTCTTTTGTTTTTGTTTTTTTCATGATATAATATAATAAAAATTAATAAAAATAAAGGGCTAGGCGCCGAAGCGCCTAACTCTTTAATATAAATATTACTTAAGTAATATAAAGTTGTTTGCAGCTTGTACTACTAAACATCTTTCAGATAGATAGTGAATCTCCATCTTGTCAATGCTTGAACTAGTTGGTCCACCAACTGATCCAGTCACCCAAGACTTTAATTTTCTATCGTCTGCTTGACCTGCTCTATATCTAACGTGTAAGAAAGGTCTTCTTACATTAGATCCTACTTGCTGATCATATACTGAAGAAGTACCTGCAGGAATAATTACCCCTTTGATACCACCAACTAAACCTCTTGTAGAAGCGTCGTTTAAGTATTTCCAATCAGTTTTGTAGAAGTCATAAGAACCTCTTCTAAATCCAGAGAATCCTAGGTTTAACGCCATGTCAGATGAGTTTTCAAATACACCGAAAGATGTACCGCCATCGTAGTTAGCATTAATTTGACCTAACATATCATCAAAGATTAAGTTTGAAGTTCTGTTAAGATATAACATGTTTTCTTCAATTGCACCTTGCTTATCTAGCTCAGCTAATAATAAATCGAAATCAGCTAATGCATCAGACGCGTTATCAACTAAGTTAGTAGCTACGATACCTCTGTTTTCGATAGCTGAGAACATACCTTCTGAACCATTGAAACCATCAACACCGCCTGAACCAAGATCATGAAGTTGTGAGTCTGCAGTTCCAGAACCTGTTACAACTTTCTCAGCTTCAACCATAGTCATCTCCATATAATCGTTAAATCTCACTCTAGTATCACCTGAAGATTTTAGATACCATAAGTATCCACCTTGTCCAGACTCACCAGCTACTTCGATCCAACCGATCTGAGCAGTGTCAGAACCATTGATTTCAAAGTGATCTTTAATGATCATAGGTCTATTGTTGAAAGTTAAGAAATTTGGCTCTACGGAGTTACCCATAGTGTCAGATCCTTTTGCAAATTCAGAACCATATACGAAGAACTTAATTGCTTTAGATCCAGTTGAGATACCAGCTAAATCTTCAATATTTTCTGCTCCGTAAGGTAAAATTGTAAGACCAGTTTCACTAGCTTCAACTCCAGCAGATACATAACCTTTGAAGACTACGTTTTCTACTACAGCTACAACTGTTGCTCCTTTTCTTACTGCGTGTTTTGCACTTGAACCACCATCAATGTCAGTAATCGAAGTTACTGCACCGTTAGTAGTGTCACAAGTACCGTTATATGCTAAGTGTAATCTACCTTGCTCAGACCAAATTACTTGATCAGATTGTAAAGGCATTTCAGCACTAAGCATAGATAAAAATCCAGAAATGGTTCTGTTACCATATCTGTCTACTTCCTGCTCATATAAATCAGGAAGATATTGTTGTGCCCAACCTGCTACGTTCGTTCCATCGCCAAATACATCAGATGATGTAAAGTCTAGGTAATTAGTCGCAAGCGTCATCTTTTGATACGCTGGAGAGACTATCGAACCGGCAGCTGGTCCACTAAAACTTACTGTTGCCATAATTTTTAATTTTTAATTTTTAATAATTTTTCAATTTAAACTTTCGGCTAGAACTATTATCGCCGCTTATAACTTTCACTTTTTGACCACCGACATTAACAACACCATCAGACGTTTTTCTTCCATCGACATTTATATTCTTTGCCTCAGAAGTTAATTGTTTGACAGCGTCAGCTTTGCCTTGCTCGTAAAAATGACTAGCTAAAGCGTCAGCGTTTCGTGCAGCAAATAAAGATTTATGATAACCCTTAGCGTCTTGTAGCATATTATCTTGACCAATATACTTGCTAAAAACATTTAGCACGTCAGACTGAGCTTCCCTTGTTTGTTGCGCATCTTTAACGTTGTAACGATACTTTTTGTCTCCAACTTGAAAATCAAAACCTTTGAACTTCTCATTAAAAACCTGATCAGTTTTTTGATTAAAGTGTTTTTGTTGCTTTGCAGTTAGTTCACTAACCTGAGCTTGCTCATTACTGTAACGGTTGAAAAAGTCAATTGCCTTTTGTTGTTCAGGTGCTAACTTAGAGCCCAACTTGACCTCTTTGTAATATTGCGCCTTCATACCTTCTAAATGGTTCTTAGCTTGTGCAACCGCTTCTTTATAAGCGAGCTGTTTTCTTTTTACGTCCCTAGGCTCATCTATATCTTCATCAAATTTAAAATTATCTTCTAACATGAAGTTAACTTCATCAGATGAAAGATGAGGTTTTGTAGATTTGTAGTACTCTCGCAAGAGTGCTTCTCCATCTACACTTGAGTAATCCGCGTTGAGGCGAACATATTCCTCTAACGTTCCACCAGTCTCATTCATAAACTTCACGAGTTCTTCAATGTTTTCTGGTAGTTCCACTTCTGGAGTTTGTTGCTCTTGTTTTTCTTCAACAATTTTATTTTGTTGTTTGTAAACTTCTTCAACAATATCATTTGTTTGTTCTTCTTGTTCATCTGTTACTTCTTGTATAACAGGTGTTTCTTCAACCACCTCTTCTTTTTTACCTTCAGTAACAGGTTCTTCTACTTTTTCTTCAGTAGCTTTTTCAGGTTGTTTACTCATATCAACCTTTATAGTATCAGCGCCTTGATCAAACGCGTTACTTTTTCTTTTAGGCTTTGGAGCTTCGACTTCTTTAGCGTCAACTATTTTTTCTGTAGTTGAAGCTTTTGCTTCTTGCTCAACAGCCTGTTCTTGTGGTTTTTCAACCACTTCTTTGTTTTCATTTTCCATAATAAGATATTATATAATTGTTTAAAAATATTATTTTCTAGCGTAATACGCTATGATACTTCCAGAGTTGACATTTATTTTGGTATACTGACCAAATATATCAATACCTGCTGGAAAAGCATCACCTACTACTACTTCTTCTCCTCCAGATCCTTCATTATAAGTTTCAGATCCTGAAGCAGCGTCACCAGCAGCGTCTTCTGTGTTAGCATATCTAGTAGCTTCTTCAGCAACTAATCCAGTAGTATTACTAAATGTAGTAGCAGCTAAAGTTGTAATAGCTATAAAAATATGCTGGTCTGGTGGTACTATTACGTCTCCACCTTTTGAAAATACTGATCCAGCTATATTACCTGGATAGTCGTTATGTAATCTTGGCATAATTTTTTATTTATCTTGGTTCAAATTGTTCTAAGTCAAAACCACCTAAGTTGTCAAAGCCTTTTGACTCAAACTTTTTAGCTGGTAGATCTTTTTTTCTTTGATCGATTAATTCAGACTGTTGACTAGCTTGTATTCTAGTACGTTCATCTTTACGATCTTCTTTATATTGCTCTTTATCTTTAATCACTTGTGATTCCATGTCTTTTAATCTCATATTTAAATTAAACTCATGTTCCATAAGTTCTTTTTTAATTTCAGCTTCTCTTTCCATTTTTTGGGTTCCAAACTGAAACTCTGCTTGAGCTAATTGAACTTTTTGCTCAGTAATTATTTGATTTTTCTGTGCTTCAGCTTCTGCAGCTGCTTGAGCTGATTGAGCGTTAGCTTGTGATTGAGCTTGTATATTTTGTTGAGCTATTTGTTGATCTTGCTCTTGCTTTTTTCTTTTTCTTAGTTTTAATACTTGGTTTGCTAACTTTAAGTTTCTAACCTCTCTAATATCAATAGCATCTTCTAAGTTTATTTGTTGTTGTTGAAGAGCCATTTGTATATTGTTTTCTAATCTCTGTTTTTCTTCTTCGTCAGGTGCTAGTTCTAAAAATATACCAAAGTCATGTAAATGTAATTCTTTAACTTGATCTAAAGTACCAACATTGAATCTACCTAGTGATAAAACAAATTGATTTCTAGCTTTAGAATATTCTAATACATCAGATATTCTAAGTGAAACAGCTTCTGCTGTTTTTAATACTAAGAACAAACCAGCTTGTAGTATATGTCTAGTAGCTGTGTTACTATTAGCAGCTGCTAATTTTTGTAATCCAACTAAAGCATTTTTATCTGGCGAGCTACCATCTCTTGCTTCATTTAATCCGGTTACGTCCCTTATCATTTGTAAATAATAGTTGTAAGACTGTATTAATGCTGCTATTTTAGCATTACCACCTGAAGACTGTAACTCTTGTATTGGCATACGACCATTGTTAAAGTCACCATCTTGCGTCATTGATCTACCAATAACACTACCAGTTTGGAAATACATATTTAATGCTTCCTGTGGATTATAGTTAGTACCATTTCCTAAATCTATTTCAGCTAAACCATCAGCGTCTAAAAATACACCGTCTGGTACAGTTCTAGATAATACCTGTTGCAACTTTAAATGTGTTAACTGTATCATATCAGCAAAACTTACCATACGGCTAACAAGTGACTCAGGTCTACCTTTATATATACGTGGAGCAGCAATACTGTAGCTCATAGATACTTTTGTAATATCAGACTTAGGTCTTGTCATGTTTTCACATTTTTTCCAGTCTAATATTATGTCATGGTTTAAAACCTTTATACCACTGTATAAAACTTCAATAGCTCTATCAGCTTTTTCAAATCTTGCTCTACCATCTTTTGGTGGATCAAAAGTATCATCTTTTGCTAAAGCTTTATCAGCACCTGATGCTGTTTGTTTTATTTTAAAAGTTTGCCTGTTAAAAGTTTTATATTCAAAATATAATACATTTATATAACCTTTTTCATTTGCATCTTCAGGATAATAAACATATTTATCAAACTTTTGATTACTGTATTTTTTCTCAAGATCTTCTATTTGCTCATTTGTAATATCAGGATATTGCTTTATAAGATCTTTTATTAAAACTCTTTTTACTTCACCTACATAATATAAATCTTCAAAATAAGGTGAATCACTATATGAGTGAACTATATTAGCAGGATCAACGTATTCAAGCGTGATACCTTCAGCTCTATTAAAACCGTTTTTAACACAAGCGATACCAAGTACAGCTAAATCATAATCTAATCTTTTCTTTACGTTATTAAACTTATTAAGAGCCATTACATTGTCAAGAGCTTCTTCTTCAGCTATTTCAATAGACTGCTTGTAGTTTAATTGCATATGCACAGAAAGCTCTTCGTCATTTTCTGGTATTTTTTCAACATCATTTTTAAAAGAGTTTATACCAGTTTGAGCTTGTACATTTAGTTTAAATGATTTAAACTTCATGTCTTCTTGCATATTTTTTATATAATCTGTTCTATCTTGAGCCGCTATAGGATCAATAGAAAATGCTTTTATATTATAAGTTCTCTCTTGTATACCATTAACAACAATGTCTATAAATTTAGGTATAATAGGTACTGGCTTCCAGTCTAAATTAAGATAAGACAAATCACCATTTATAGATAACTCATCTTTATATTTTTGTATACTCTGCTCTCCACGAGCGTATAATCTTAGCTCGTGATATTTTAATTGAGTATCATAGTAACGGTCTGAACCGCGGTCACTTTTAAACCACTCTTGCTCAATAGCTCTTGCAACTTGCAGGCCATATTCTTTACTAGACTTCTTAGCGTCAGGCACTGCCTGGCTTGGAAATGTAGATTTTGCTTTTGTTTTAATCATTAGTTATCAGTTTTGATGACATACCTTTATTGTTGTATTTTGTAAAACCAAAATTTATTGTTGTGTTTTCTCTTTTTGGGCTTGGTCTATATAAATTTTTATTACAAGCCATAATTGCTAAACCTGAACTAATAGTAGCATCAAACTTTGTTCTATTATTAATATCAAATCTAGCCCAATCATTTAATGTTGTATTAAATGATATATTACCATATTGTCCTTCTTGCGTTAAACCTACGTACTGCTGTATGTAGCTTTCAATTGCTGCAGCGTGCGCTTGTTTAATATCTTCACTGGAGTTTGGTATACCTCCTATTTCTTTTTCAGCTGTAGATAATTTATTCCAAAGCTTATCAGGTCTATTCATAGAATAACCTCTATAACCTCTTCTCTTTAAATAATACAGTAATCTAGGTTTATTATTTTCACATAATAAAGGCATACCGTAAAATACTAAAGCCATTAACACATCTTCAAAAAACATTTCAGCCGTGTTAGGTCTTGCGATATATTCTAAAAAAAACTCATTTGGAGGCGCATCTTCCATGCTAAACTTGGTCAAGCCGTGCAAAGATCCCTTTGATCCTTTGTTGTCTACAGTACCTGATATGTCATAACTATCACAACCAAACGCTCCTATATGTTCGTTACCAGGGTATTTTTTACCGTTTTTAGTAAAATATCTATTTTGTAAACTAACTGGTGGCACCCATGACAAGTTAAATCTACCAGTTTCATCTGGATAAAATCTAACATTAGTATCTTTAATACCATTTTCCCATACAAAACTACCTTTTATAGGTTTGCTCTGCATTTCGTTATAATCAATTTGCTCGTATATTCTTACTAAATTAAATAAACTATTTTTAGTTTCATCTCTGAAAGCATGTTCTTCAGTTCTTGGAAACTGTCTATAATATTCATTTAAAGCGTCTTGATCGTTTTTTAAACCATCTGCTTCGTTTTGCCAGTGCGTAATAACTCCAGTATCAATAACATCGTTATGAGGACCATATACTTCTGTTTTTGGATTTTCAAATACAGGTATCCCGTATTCATCAATAAAACCCTCATAGTTCCACTCCATTGGAATAAAAAAAGAGTACAAACCCGAATTAGTTTGACCATTTCTGTTTCGTTTAGTAACATCTGAATTATAATATAACTTTTTAAAATTATCACCACCCTTGTCTAACGCGTTACACGTTGATCCCATCATACATTTTCCTATAATTCTACTACCTAATCGTAAAGTAGTTTTTGTTACCCTCCAGTTATTTAATATATTATCTGGTCTTTCCCACTTACCAGATTCATCATGTACTAGTAATTTAAGCTTTTCACCATCATAACTGTTATCACCTGTGTTTTTCCAGTCTATTGTTGTATCAAGACCTGTTAGCTCTTCAGGTTTATCATTGCTTGTTATTTTTCTTCTTGTAAGCTTTGAAGCTGGTACTCTATAAGCTAACTCTGTTTTTGGGCGATCCATACCATCTTGGATCGGTTTAAAAAAGAAAGGGTAATTAACTGATATAGGTACAACCTTGTCAGTAAACATTTTTTTAGCATCAGCACCAGACTTGGATAATATACCAAATCTAGCATCACTAGATATTGTAGCTAAATTAACTGTTTCACCTGAAGCCATAAATGAAAAACCAGATCGCCTGTTTTTGAGGTAACACATACCATAACATCTAGTATCAGCTTTACAAGCTTCCCAAAATATATAAAATAATCTATTGGCTTCTCTAAAATCAGGTTTACCTACATCTATTTTAGACCACTGAAGATACATATAGTGAGTACCGCTAATATAAGTAGCAAAACCCTTGTTATAAAACCAGAAACCATTTTCTCTTTTTCTGAATTCATCTTCTATGTAGTCTATATATTTTTCTTTAAAATTAGCTGGGTAATCTCTCCAGTCAAAAATTGTTTTTATTTGATTTAATTCTTTTGGATATGGTGTAACTTGCCATTTGTTTTTTTCAAACTTGTGTATTTTCTTTGGCTGTTTAGGTATTGCTATTTTTAAATTCTGTATGCTATACACATCACCTATCGTACCATCTTTGCTAATAACTACAACATCGTGTTCTTTATTATAGCCATATTTCCAAGCCTTTTTTTTATTAAGCCTTTTAATTGTATTTAATTTTATTGGCTTAACAATTTCACATAAACTTTGGTTATACATTACTTAGATCTTCTTTCTGCAAAACCACCAAAAGACTTTTGCTTAGTTTCTTTTACAACACCATCTAACATTGCTTGCTCAGACTCAATACGATTAAGTATTTCAAAAGCGTCAAATATAGCTAGCTTTTTTGTAGCAGCAGCATTTTTTAGCCTGTCAGCAGAAACGTCATCTTCAGTTTCTACTATAGGTTCTTTAGCAACTTTAACCAACTCATCAACCGCTCTGTAACCAGCTTGGATTATATTCTTTTTCTTTTCCTTTGTACTCATATTTAATTTCAATAAAAATGTTTGGAACTCTGTATAATCTTTCAGCGCCTATGATAAACTCATACTCAGCTGCTTTATTATAACCTACTAGTTCGCCTTTTTTAAAACTACCATCGGAATATTTTACAATACCTATTTGATCAGCTTCAGATCCGTCTTGCTTTTGTATAGGCTTTATAAATGAATAACCTGGTAAAGCTTTCCACTCTACTATTTTTTTATAAGCAAATATCTGATCTACACTAACTCTGTATAAATCTTCTTTTATATAACTACCTGAATTACGCTCTTTACCTCTTGCATCATGCCATCTTCTAAATACATTATGATGTACGATTACCTCGTCATCTTCTTCAATCGGTGAGTTAAACTCTGAAGGTAAACCTACAACAACAGCCTCACGGCTAACATATTGATGGTTGTAAATTTCAGAGTTTAAAATAAGTTCTTTATCACCAATTTTTTTAGTATTATTGTATCGTTGCGTTTTAGGTTTTATTAAAAAATAAAACGTTCCTTTCATTAATACTCAAGATTATATTCAACTGATACAGCCATGTTTTTATTAAAATCTTTCCAAGGTAAAACCTCGTTGTTTTTTTCAATTAAAACACTAAACTTGTCTTTAGATTCTATGATGTCACATATAATATGATTACCATAAACTTCTTGACCAACTGAATAATGCATTGCATCGTTCTTGTAATCTCTACCTATGCTAATTTTTCTTATTAGTTTCATCTTTTATTTCTCCTGTATTAACATTAATATTTACAGACCCATACTTTTCTTCAAGTTTAGCCTGAAATTGTTTCATGTTACTATTTAGTTGATTAAATTGAGCTGCTAAGTTTAATTTACCTAGTTCAAGCTCACCAATTCTTATTTGAACGCTGTTTAGATTTTTTATATTTTCTTGTAATTCAGCTAATTCTTTTTTTGCTATTTTTTTTGCCATTTTATTAAATTTTAGTTTTCTTTTATATTATCACGCAATTGTCACGTTTTTTACTTCTTTTTTGGTTCAGCTATAAACCAGTCTTTGTACATTTCTCGTTTTTTAAGTATGTATTGCAAGTATTTATCTATTTTTTCTTTCCAATTTTTGTCTACAGCTGGGTTTATAATACCAGACTTTGGGCTTGAAAAACATTTATTGATATAATTCTTAATATCATGCTGATTATCAAGCAAATGATTGTTAATACAGTAAAAAGATCCCATTTGTATATTATTCCAAACATCAATAGGTTCTATTTTTTTACCTAAAACAGCCGCGTATATCATGCTTTCACTAATGTGAGTTGTATATACGTTGTTTGCTTTTTGCAGATAATAATACATATCTATATCCCTTGGTAATATATTGCTATCGCCAAAAAAATCTTTTAACTCACCAATAATTTGATGTGTTGTTATAGGATGTGGCTTAAAATACATGTTATTACCATGTTTATTTGCTAAAAACTTTAATCTGTTTAAACAAATATTGGATTTTACTTTATTTGAGCCAGGTAATATAACAATATTATCTTTCGGCTCATATTGATCAAATTTAGAGTTTCTATCTTGATACTTGTTAGCATTTTTACTCATAATATTTTCAATTAAATAAGATGAGTAATCAACAACTTCGCAGTCGTCAGCGTAAGCATCAATCATTTGAGCATACCTAAGCTTCGTGTTTAAAGGTTGCATATAAAAACTAGTAGCAAACTCAGTGTATGCTAAAGTTTTAAAATAAGGCATTTCATCAGCCATAACATCATAGCTAAACTCAATACCAGCCTCAGTACACTTTCTTATAAAGTATCCTTCTACTTGTTCTAAACTTTCAAGTTTTTTATTTTTTTTGAGATGGCCAATTCTTTTGTCCAACTCACGTCTGTTAAACATTTCCATATAATTAAATTTAATTTATTAGTATTATAATAGTTACACGTTTTTGCGCTTTTCTACCTTTCAAATGACACGTCACCTAATTGACCAAAATTACTAGGATCACCATCGTACCAGTTTGTATTAGTTTGAAACGTAGTGGTAGTACTAGTATTAAACACAGTCGTAGTGTTAAATATTGTAGTAGTACTCTTTGTTGTCTCAAAAATTGTTGTTGTACTCTTACTTGTACTAAAAGTTGTCTGTGTGGTCCTAGTAGTATTAAACGTCGTTGTAGTATTCCTAGATGTACTTATAGTTGTGCTTCTACTTGTGTTAAAAGTGGTGGTAGTACTAGTGTTAAACGTAGTCGTAGTATTAGTACTAGTATTATAATTCGTAGTAGTAGATTTAGTTGTATTAAAAGTTGTGGTTGTATTTCTACTAGTACTAACTGTAGTTGATCTACTAGTTTCAAACGTAGTTGTTGTTGATGTATTAAACACAGTTGTCGTACTCTTGCTAGTATTAAACGTAGTAGTAGTAGACTTAGTTGTATTAAAAGTCGTAGTAGTATTTCTAGACGTACTAATCGTAGTTGACCTACTAGTTTCAAAAGTAGTTGTGGTACTCGTATTAAAAGTAGTAGTTGTGTTAGTACTAGTTTGAAACGTTGTAGTTGTGGACTTACTCGTGTTAAATATTGTAGTAGTAGACCTTGACGTGCTTATAGTTGTAACCCTACTTGTGTTAAAAGTAGTGGTTGTAGATGTATTAAATACCGTAGTAGTACTCTTAGAGGTATTAAACGTCGTGGTAGTATTCTTACTAGTATTAAACGTTGTAGTCGTGTTTCTGCTAGTAGAAACCGTAGTAGATCTACTAGTATTAAACGTGGTCGTTGTGCTAGTATTAAATGTTGTAGTCGTATTTTTACTAGTATTAAATGTCGTTGTTGTATTTCTACTAGTTGATACAGTTGTTGATCTACTAGTATTAAATGTCGTTGTTGTAGACGTATTAAAAGTAGTAGTTGTTGATTTACTTGTAGCATATACCGTAGTAGTGTTTCTACTTGTGCTAATAGTTGTAGATCTTGATGTGTTAAACGTAGTGGTTGTACTTGTGTTGAACACTGTAGTAGTTGATTTACTAGTAGCAAAAGTAGTCTGTGTAGTTCTAGTGGTATTAAAAGTAGTCGTAGTGTTTCTGCTTGTACTTATTGTAGTAGACCTAGATGTATTAAACGTAGTGGTCGTACTTGTATTAAATACAGTTGTTGTATTTCTACTAGTGGCAAATGTGGTTTGTGTTGACCTAGTAGTATTAAAAGTTGTTGTTGTGTTTCTACTCGTGCTTACAGTAGTTGATCTAGATGTGTTGAAAGTTGTAGTAGTAGAAGTATTGAAAACTGTAGTAGTACTTTTACTTGTAGCAAACGTTGTTTGAGTACTTCTTGTCGTGTTGAACGTTGTAGTTGTATTTCTACTTGTACTCACAGTTGTAGACCTAGACGTATTAAACGTTGTAGTTGTGGAAGTATTAAATGTTGTTGTGGTTGACCTAGTGGTGTTAAACGTAGTTGTTGTGTTTTTACTAGTGTTAAATGTTGTAGTTGTACTTTTACTAGTGGATACAGTCGTATTTCTACTAGTTGCTGTTGATCTAGTGGTATTAAAAGTTGTTGTAGTATTAAAAACTGTTAACGTCTGCGTGTTAAACGTAGTTGTGGTATTAGTACTTGTTGAAAACGTAGTTGTTGTATTCTTACTAGTATTAAAAGTAGTTGTGGTATTAAAAGTTGTCAACGTCTGCGTGTTAAACGTAGTAGTAGTATTTTTACTGGTAGACACAGTTGTATTTCTACTTGTTTGCGTAACAGTACTTGTATTGAATGTAGTAGTTGTGTTTCTACTAGTAGATACAGTTGTATTTCTACTTGTGGCAGTACTTCTTGTAGTATTATACGTGGTAGTAGTATTTTTACTTGTTGATACCGTAGTATTTCTACTTGTTTCAGTTGATCTTTGCGTGTTAAAAGTTGTTGTCGTATTTTTGCTAGTAGCATAACTGGTATTTCTACTTGTAGCTGTACTTCTACTTGTAGCTGTGCTTCTACTAGTCAGTGTTTCTGTGCTAGTGTTAAAATTGGTTGTTGTACTACGCGTTGTAAGTGTATTAAATACGGTTAGTGTACTTCTACTAGTTAGTGTATTAAATGTAGTAGTAGTGTTAGTACTCGTGTTATACAATGTCATCACATCATCATCCATATCTGCACCTACAGTTGTACTAGTGGTTCTACTAGTAGCATAATTACTAGTTCTAGTTGTATTATAAGTAGTAGTATAACTAGTGTTGTAAATAGTAGTTGTAGAAGTTGATTTACTAGTTGCGTAAGTGGTATTAAAAGTAGTTGTAATAGCTGTGCTTCTACTTTCATTAAATATAGTAGTGTATGCAGTAAGTTGAGATTTTAACGTTAACCTCGATGTTCCAAAAACAGTAGTAGTATTAGGCATCAGACCCTCCTTTCAATAATATATCGTTAACAAAATAGTTATTAAGCATTACTTTATATATTTGTCTTGTTGTTTCAGACGAATCAAAAGTTTTACTTGTTAACTCAACTTCTCCATCTTTACCATATAGTTTATCACCAACCACTAGTTCATTTACTTTAACTGTAGTCCATTGATTATTTCTTTTTACATATATAGAGTGTGAACCTGCTATAACTAAACTTTCATTTAAAGTATACAAACCTTCGCAGTACATTGCTAATCTTTCAACACCATCAACATCTTTAACACTTTTTGTTCCATTTGAAATGTCACAAATTAAAAACGATCTAGCTTCTTCAAGATTTTTAGCTTCTGTTTCACTTGTATTAAAATTAGAATTTGATAACACGCCAAAACCTGTTTCTCTATTATAAATTTTAACCGGAACATGATACACTTTTCTATTATAATATTGATTTTCAGGTGGAGATATAGCCACATCATGGAACACTACATCGTCCCAGTAAAACCTCATATATTCATCTGTTGTTCCACCACTAAAATTCCACCATGTTATTTTAGCTCCGTCTTTTGCTTTTTGTTTTACAAAATATCTAAAATGAGGATGCAAATCAGGGTCTGCATACGTGTCCATTAGTATTGCATCATAACCTTTACGCTCGTTTAATAAGCTTAACCACTTATCTTCAATAACAATTACATTAGGTTTATCTTTGGCCCAAGCTTTTAACTTAGGTATTATTTGAGGATGCGTTTCACATATTGTATGTGTACCTGGGTTTCTAGCTTGTATAGCGTCAGACAATATACCCATACCAAAACCACACTCTAAAACATCATCACCAGCTTCAACACATACCTCAGCGGCTTTTTGCATTATTGGTATCTCCCAGTCCATCATGACCTCCCATATCTCGTTAGTAACAGGGTTGGTCCAGACTATGTCTCCATTTTCACGAAAAGTTAAATCAGCTGCATGGTAATTTTCCTGCGTACCCGATGTTCTATAAGGTATATTCATGTTTTTAATTTTATTGACAACCTCTACTACAACCGCCGCCGCCACCGCCGGATGTAAATGTTGATCTAAATGTATTATATAAAGTAAATGCGTTAAACTGTGTTATTTTTGTAGTAAGTGTACTTGTACTATATGTTGTTGTTATATTAGTACTTCTACTTGTTGATCTACTTGTGTTAAATACAGTTGTTGTATTTGTTGTTCTAGATGTTGATTTACTAGTAGATCTAGCTGTGTTAAACGTGGTTAAAGTACTAGTAGAAAATGTTGTTGTAGTACTTGAACTGTATCCGCCAGCACCATCACTTCTCCACATCCATAGGTCTCCTTTTGTATCATTTGCTTCTAGCCCAAACGTGTTATGACTTGGGAATTTAACTGTGTCAACAAATATGTCTCCAGCTAGATCAAATTCAAAATAATCTAAAGTAGAATTATATGATCCACCGGTAACTTTAAAAGAAATATTTTTTGAATTGTCACCAGCCCAAAGAAGTCTAGCAAAATTTCCACCACCAGCATTAACAAAAGTCATTATATTTAAAAACGCGTTATAAAGGTTGTCACCTGTATCATCTTCTTCATGTATATATACTTTACTAGCGTTTTCAGGAAATTGAGCATTAAATCTAATTCTAGCTGCACTAATGTTACTTCCAGCGGTAGGACTTAGGTTTTGTTGGTACACATAACCCGCACCAGCCGTGCTATTATCTCCCGCACTCACATCCCACACAACATAGTTAACGTTAGTAGATTTAGTAGTGCTAAATATTGTACTAGTAGCTCTATTTGTTGATGTTGAATATGTAGTAGTAGTGTTTCTACTTGTTGATGTTGAAAAAGTAGTAGTTGTATTAGTACTAGTGTTATAAAAAGTAGTAGTACTAAACGTTGTTGTTGTGTTAAAAGTAGTGGTAGTGTTAAACGTGGTTAAAGTTGTTGTGTTGAAAACTGTACTAGTTGATCTAGTAGTGTTAAAAGTTGTTGTCGTATTAAACACAGTTAAAGTTGTTGTATTGAAAACAGTTGAGGTTGACTTACTAGTGTTAAAAGTTGTTGTTGTATTAAACGTGGTTAAAGTAGTGGTGTTAAATACAGTTGTAGTTGACTTACTTGTAGAAAAAGTTGTTTGCGTCCCAAATGTTGTTAACGTCGTTGTATTAAAAACAGTGAGTGTAGATCTACTAGTAGCATAAGTAGTATTTCTACTAGTTGCCGTGCTTCTACTTGTAGCAAAAGTTGTTTGAGTTGACCTAGTAGTATTATACGCGGTTTGAGTAGATCTAGTAGTAGCATAACTGGTATTTCTACTAGTTGACGTAGATTTAGACGTGTTAAACGTAGTTGTTGTGTTAAACGTAGTTAAAGTTGTCGTATTAAACACCGTGGTAGTAGATTTACTTGTAGCAAATGTTGTTTGAGTAGTCCTCGTAGTGTTGAAAGTTGTAGTTGTGTTTCTACTAGTTGAAATAGTTGTGACCCTGCTTGTGTTAAATGTAGTAGTCGTACTAGTATTAAATACCGTACTTGTGGATCTACTTGTAGCAAATGTAGTAGTAGTGTTTTTACTCGTATTAAATGTAGTAGTGGTGTTTCTACTAGTTGATATTGTCGTTTGTCTAGTGGTGTTAAATGTTGTAGTAGTGCTAGTATTAAACACAGTACTTGTAGACCTTGTTGTATTAAAAGTGGTCGTAGTATTTTTACTTGTATTAAACGTGGTTGTTGTAGATCTAGATGTAGATATAGTAGTGCCTCTACTAGTATTGAAAGTAGTAGTAGTGCTTGTGTTAAATACTGTACTAGTAGATTTAGTTGTGTTAAACGTAGTGGTAGTGTTCTTACTAGTGTTGAAAGTAGTAGTCGTATTCCTACTAGTTGAAACAGTTGTTTGTCTACTTGTTTCAAAAGTTGTTGTTGTACTGGTATTAAATACCGTAGATGTAGACTTACTAGTATTAAAAGTAGTTGTCGTAGATCTTGATGTGCTTACTGTAGTTTCTCTACTTGTATTGAATGTAGTAGTTGTACTAGTGTTAAAAACTGTAGATGTAGATCTACTAGTAGCAAATGTTGTTTGAGTTGATCTAGACGTGCTTATTGTGGTTTCTCTACTTGTATTAAAAGTTGTCGTAGTACTTGTATTAAATACAGTGCTAGTGCTTCTTGTAGTATTAAAAGTAGTTTCTGTAGTTCTCGTAGTGTTAAACGTTGTGGTTGTACTTTTACTTGTTGATACGGTGGTAGACCTATTAGTTTCAAATGTGGTTGTAGTACTTGTGTTAAATGTAGTCGTAGTACTCTTGCTAGTTGCAAACGTTGTATTTGTGCTTCTAGTAGTGTTGTATGCAGTTTGAGTAGTTCTACTTGTTGATACTGTAGTTTCTCTAGTAGTATTAAAAGTAGTTGTTGTACTAGTATTAAAAACTGTTGAAGTAGACTTGCTTGTTTCAAAAGTAGTTGTAGTACTTTTTGAAGTCTCAAAAGTAGTTGTAGTTGACCTACTAGTAGAAACGGTTGTTTCTCTAGTTGTATTAAAAGTTGTTGTAGTGCTAGTATTGAAAACAGTCGAGGTTGACTTACTAGTTTCAAAGGTTGTGGTTGTAGATGTGCTAGTATTAAACTCCGTGCTAGTTGATCTACTAGTTGATACAGTAGTTTCTCTAGAAGTTTCAAAGGTAGTTGTAGTACTAGTATTAAATACTGTACTTGTACTTTTACTAGTTTCAAATGTAGTAGTTGTATTAGTACTTGTATTGAAAGTAGTAGTGGTATTCTTACTTGTGTTAAAAGTAGTAGTTGTGGATTTGCTAGTAGCCGTCGATTTAGAAGTACTAACTGTTGTGCTCCTGCTAGTCGCGGTATTCCAGAAATCTATTTTATTCCATAACCACTTCATTAAATTAGATTTTATTGAGGATAACTACCAAAGTCTCCTACATAGTTTATTAATACTTTGTTTGATGCTGCAACAAAATAAGTTAATACTGCTATTTTGTTTGCCGTTGTGTCAAATGATATAGCCACGCCGCCAGGTGTGTAAGCTGTAGCAGGCAAAGCTGCCCAACCTAAAGACCCTACACTAGCTGGATTTGTTATAACTATAGTACCTGATTTACCAACAACAGCCGCACCTAAATTACTAAACGCTATTGTGTTTGTAGCGTTTTGTGCAGATATATTATAATTGTTTGTTGACTGGCTGAAATCTACAGTGTGGGTATTACCACTATGCGTTATAGCTGTAAATGGTGCACTCTGGAAAGCTAAGTTACCGTTTATAAATGTATCTTGCAAAAACTGTATTGCCATATATTTTATTTAAAATAATACAGACGGCGCCGAAGCACCGTCTATATTTAGTTAATTATTTATTATGATGATGGATATGTAATATTTGATCCCGCAGCAATATTGTCTCCAATTACTTCCTGAATAACAACAATGATGTCGTTACTAGGTTGATGAGAGAAAACAACTTGTATTTGATTAACACTAAGTCTATCAACATCTGCAAAGACATCTAAAAACGTAACGCTATCGTACATCTTAATAATTAAGTTAGTTGAGTTCATACTGTGAGTAATGCTACATTTATTCACATTACTTGTTAACGAACTAACATCTATTGTTGCAGTTTTTTGTACAACCTTAATTCTGTTATCAATAACTGTATTAAGTGCTGTTCCAGCAACGGTAATCGCGTCAGCTTCTAATGTTCCATCAATATCTGCATCACCAGAAATATCTAACGAACCAGCATCTAATTCTCCAGTTAAGTATAATGTATCTTCACTAGCATCCCATAACATATACTTACTAGCTGTAGCACCAAAGAATTTAACATCATAACCAGTGTCATCAACACCAACGCTTAATGTCCCGTCTAATTGTACATTACCATCAATATCAACAGCATCAAGATTAGTTGTTCCATCAATATCAACATTACCAGATATATCTAAGTTAGTAAATATCGAAGTGCCTGGTGCTTGTATTAAATGTGAAAATAGAAATTTATCACTTGCAGCGTTCCATAATATCGAAGCATCGTTTGAAGCATCTACAGCGTCTTGTATTGTAATACCCGCACCATCTGCTGTAGAACTAGAGTCTCCAGCTGATTTGTTTAATGTTATATTTTTATCTTCAACATCTAAAGTTGCTACGTTAGCTGAAACAGTATCACCTGATACAGTTAAGTCACCAGTTACAACTAAGTTACCTGATGTTGTTACTGTAACATCTGTCGCATCACCAATTGTAAGACTTTCTGTAATTTGAGGAAGTCTAGCTGTTAAGTTAGCAATATTAACATCTACATCGGTGTTAGCTGTCATATCATCTACTTCAACATCTATAGTTCCATCATCATCTTGATAAGTTACAGATACTCTAGTTTCTGTATTACTAGTGAACATAGCTCCAACAGTATCTTGTATAAACTCATCTAAAGCAGTTCCGTTTACTGTAATAGCGTCTGCTTCTAATGTTCCATCAAAATCACCATCAACAGCATCTATATTACCTTTAAATATTGTAGCGCTAACAGTACCAGTACTTGGATTATAAGTAAAATCACCGTCGGCTTCTAAACCTTGGCTACCAGCACCTCCAGCACCTTCAATAAATGTTATTTGGTTTTCTTCGTTTGTGTTTTCATTATCTGTAATAGTTACGTGATCTGCTGTACCAGTAGTATCTTGGTTAAGCGTATCAACTGCGATAACACTATCAGTTGCTGTTAATCCAGTTCCTGCGAATAAAGTTGCAAGAGCTGCAACCGTAGTTAATTGTTGTGCAGATCCGTCTGAATCTAAAGTTAAAAGCTTATCACCGTTTGTTGGTGTTACATCTGATAATCCATTTGATAAATCTAATTCAAATGTAAGATCATAAGGATCACCGTCTGAACCATCAGATACGTCTGACCAGTTTATTTGTAAACCTTTTCCGTCTATAAATTTAACTTCTTTTGCATCGTTTATTGTAACTTCAGTTCCATCTCCATCTTCTAACTGAAAAGAACTCATTGTTCCCGATGCTGTTCCTAATGTCTGCCAATTGGAGCCATCGTAAAATTTTAAAGCGTTAGTGTCGAAGATCAGCTTACCCGTAACATTTCCGGCATCGCCTTCAGTAGAGTGATCTACGACAAAATCGTTTAATTTGTAATCGTTAAGGTTTATATTGCCCTTAACGTTTAAATGATTTAAAATAGGTATTGCCATAGTGTTTTAATTGTTTTTATTTATTAATATATGCGAAGCCAGAATAACTAGCTGCAAAGAAAATTTTTAATTCGTTTTTGTCGATGTATTTTACTTGACCAAAAGCTCCAACATCAGCATGTGTTCCATCATCTAATCTAACAGTGACACTTGGTAAATAATCACCTAGCTCTAAACCATGTATGATTTGCCATTCCGCACTTGGTGTGTTTTGATGATGTTTGTGTGATCCACCTGATTCAACTACGAAATCAGCTATTTGCTTTAAAGTATAATTTCTAGTTGCCCCTGACGCATCAGAGCCTAAAACCTTGTCTCCATCATTGATGGTAGTGTCTACTTGTATTTTACTAATTTTAGGCATATTATTTTTTTCTTATTTTTTCGATACTACGTCCACCGAAATAGGATCCGATAACAGTTATCAAGATTATTTGAAGTAAATCTGTCCATTTTTCTTCAACGTTAAACGCTAAAGATCCACTGTCTATAAATACCATGAGCACGGTCGCCACTATTAGGAATATAAGAACGAGAGGGCGAACTGAACGCGTTAACCAGTTGCCGTGCTCTAAATCTGCTTTCCACCTTTCG
>VMHT01192729.1_pt1 | contig 38878 bp, 45 predicted proteins | sample 4693611 | NCBI WGS metagenome assembly VMHT01 (sample SAMN12280063, study PRJNA550983) | marine metagenome | isolation source: seawater sampled from same location over 5 years 0.02-0.2 micron viral filtrate | place: USA: collected off the coast of southern California halfway between the port... ...
AACTATTTTTAATTGCATCTTGAATAGCTCCAGTATTATCATAAACAGCAACCTTAGCACCTGTTAATCCTGTACCGCTAGAATCAGTTATTGTATATTTTATAGATTTAGCTTGTTTATATTTTCCTATTGTATCTGTTATTTTACTGTCAGCGAAAGTCGTGCAATCAATAAAAGTAAATAACAAGGAAGAAGATGCACTAGCTGAATTAATAATATTTGTGTTTGAATCTGCAAAAGTTGTATTAGTAAAAGTACCTTGAAAACCTGCAAACGCTTTTACAGCAGTATCATTTTGAAAAAAGAAAACATTGTTAATTGGTCTTGTAAGGCTAGCTCCAAGTGAGAAAGCGTTGACACCTGATAAATTACCACTAAATCTAGTATCAACAAGTTCTGAAGCTGTAGAATAAAGACGTCCACCTAAAGCTCCGTCTGAAATACAACCTATGTATCTAGTAGCACTAACACCTCTGATAAACAATTGAGCAGGCAAGTTTTGACTTGTTGTTTTAGGAAAACCTTCAATTAAACATCCATAAAAATTTATTACAGGTCCTGCAGACCTATATTCATTGTCTGAATTAAATAGTAGACAGTTTTGACTTGATCCAAAAGTTAAACTACAACCACCTATTGTCTCAACGGAATTATTACCTTCACCTCCTACAAGTCTTCCAAATTGAATTACACAATTATCTTCAAGAGGATAAGCATTAATATAAGTACCACCTGAAGCTGTTACAGTATTTTCAGTTGATAAGTTTTTGTTTACATCAGCTAAAAAAGCTCCACTAGTTAATTCAAAGTCCCTACTAGGAAATCCATAACTATTTTGTGTTTTAGTAACAACACTACTAAGAGCACTATAAACATCTTCTAAGTTTGTTGATATTTTAAAAATAGCATTATTTGGTGGAGCAGAACTAAAACCACCATCAGTAACAGTAACAGTGCTACTTGTAGCAGACTCAATAAACCTAACTTCCCAGTTATTAGTAACTGCAGTATTTCTCCATAATAAAAACCTTCCTGCATCTCCACTCGCTGGAGCATTTCCTGACTTATATTGAATTACAGTTGTAGTACTTCCGGTATCACCTGTAAAACCTTTATAGTCGCCGCTAATTGTTATCCTAGTTGAGGTACTTGTTATTGTGGCCATTATTTAACTATTACATTTACTTTTTTAATAAAATTGTTGGCCTTACTTCTTTCGATGTCAAATGAATATTCCTTTGGTTTGTTTTGCTCTATGATAAGCTCTTTCAAGCTATTAATATTTTCTTCTATTTTAAGGCCCAAATCTTGTATAGATTGTACTAGTTTAAGATCACTTACTGGCTCAGTATTTTTACTTAATACAGCTGTAATAGAGTCTTTTAGATTATCTAAAGCAGACAAGTCTATTTTAGTCTCAGGCATGTCTTCCATTATGCTTTTTATAGCACGTATAACTTCCCTGTGTCTTTTTTCTTGTATTACAAATTCTTCTAAGTTGTTATCTACTTCCATAAGCAATTAATAAGTTTCTTTAGCTCTTTAAACTCTTCTTTAATCTCATTGTTCTTCTTTACTACATTATCTAAGTTTTTAGCATTAGATAACTCTTGTCTAGTTACAAAGCTCATTTTAAGATCTGGTTTACTAGCTATAGATGTTATTTCTTTTCTAGCCTTAGCAATAGGTTGGTTTTGCTTTCTTCTACTTTGCCTGTAGTCTTCATTGAATACTTTATTATAATCTTTTATAAAGTTAAAAGCTTGCTCAGGCGTTTGTATCTTCATATTAGCAGATACTACTTCATCAAAAACATTTTTGTTTTTATCAATAAATTGATTTATTAAGTTTTTAATTTTAGTGAAAAAACCATCTTGTTTTCTATTGTAAGTAATATTTTCTTTTTGTATTTCATCACTTATTGTAGTAAATACCTCTTGATAATATCTTTTATCTTTACCACCATAACGCTCTTCATAAGCTGCTAACCTTTCTGCTATTCTGCTTTTAGCTTCAGTAGTTAATTCTGTATTAGCATCGTCTTGTAAAAAAGTTTCAAGTTCTTGACCTATTTGATTTACCTCTGTCTCTGTAAAAGCTTCATCTAATACAGCATGAAGTATTTCGTGTGATAATGTAGAAAAACCTGATGTATCACCGTTTAATATAGCCGTAGTATAGGAATTACCTAAAGTATCAGAATTTACAACTAAGTATTTAGTACCGTTTACTTCAGGCGTTATGAAACCAGACGAGTCTTTAAATTTATTTATTATTTTAAATAGATCTGGATTAGTATCTTTTATTTGCTGTATGTTTTCTTTGTTAGCATCGACAAACTGATAACCTTCTTTTTTTAACTTTCTATTTATAAAGTTAACACCAGCTGATAAGTTTCTTTTATATAGACTAGCTAAATCACCTAATGTTTTAGTTTTAGAATTTACATCAACTTTACCTGTCTTAGACATAGTGTTGATCTCAGAATTTATCTCATCTAACTGTTTTTTAACATTAGACTTTTCTTTACCTACAGCATCTTCTAATATAGCTTCAACTACTTTTTTATGCTCAAGTAATTCTGCCATACGTATTCTAGCTGCACCTTTACCTTTTACAAACTTAGGTGACTTACGCATTAATGAATTAGCTTGATCGTTTATTCTAGCGTTTTCTAAGAGCTTTTCTCTAGTATCTAATGTTATCTTACCATTTTTATATAAACGGTTAGAGAACGCGTCTATATCAGTATATGAGTAGTTTTGTTTAGATAACTGATTTAAATTTAATAAATCTTTAGCTAATTTAGTTTGTGTTTGAAATAATGTTTTCTGAGCCCAAGCAGCGCTTATATTAGTCCCAGCGCCTGGCATACCACCTATAGCTTCATTTAATATTTCAGTTGGTATTAATTTGCCTTCATCTAATAACTGAGCTATAGTTTCACCACCTGCTTCAAATACTGGTTCTAATGTTAAACCTGTAAAAAGTGTAGTACCTAATTGTTTAGCTGTACTTGATATTGGACTTACTAAACCGCCTGCAACTCTACCACCTATAAATGATGTAATTGCTATAGGTATACCTCTTGAATTACCTTTACGACTTGCTTCTTTTACAACTTCTGGGTTACGTAAACCTTCCATAACAGATCCTTCATTTGCTATGTCATATCCCATTTTAGTTAAAGTCTCTGAGTATGCACTACCCATTTCCATTGCATAAGCAGTCATACCTTGCCAAGTTGGAAGTGTATATGCTAAACTAGATAAAGCACCTGGTATTATACCAACACCACCAGTTGGAACACCACCAGCAATAGCACCTGTTGCCAAACCAGTACCAATAATAGGTAATATTAAGTTTGATCCTGTTCTAAGAAACATAGACATAGAATTACCAAATAAACTAAGTAATACTTCACCTGGGTCTTGTCTTAATAATGATAACTGTTCTTGCACGGTTCCAGCAGCTTGATAACGCTCCCATACTTCAGAAGTTAGTATACCTTGTTGATATGCACCTTCTTCAGCAACTCTTTTAGCAGCCGTAGCTAACTCTTCTTCATCGTTAATATCATTTATACCAAAATGTATTTTCATTAACTCAGCGTTCATAACACCTTGGCTCCAACCTTTTTTAACGTTGTTCCATACACTCAAGCCTTTACCTTCTTCATATACACCTCTTATTTTGTATAAGTTATCGAAGTTTAACATAGCTTGCAATGTATTACCTAAACTAGCTACTTGCTTTTGTTTATCACCAAGAAGCTTGTAGTTCATATATACATTGTTGATAGGTTCTACAGTTTGTTGGTAATATGCATTATAACCTTCTAGTATTTCGTTTATTTGGTTTTGCTCATTTGGATCAGTTGTTTTATATTCTGCTATATCAGCTAAACCAGTACCATTAGTTATTTGCTTAAGTGCAAAATCAAAACCTTCTACTTGCTCTTCTATATCATCATTAGCTTTTCTCCAGTCTGAAACATCATAACCTGTAATCTCTTTAAATTTATTATTAGTATATGCAGATACTTTGGCAATATCTTTCATACTATCAGATATTGTAGTTATCTGCGCATTTTTAAACCGATCAAATAAATTCTTTTCTTTTTGTTTTAAATCATATACAAACTCAGAGGTAGTTATTTCAGCATTATTTTCATTTTCTGTTTTAAGCTTACTCATATATGAATATGGCGTAACTTTTAAATCACCTTTTTCATCAAATAAATCAGGATATTTTTCTATGTCTTCTTTTGTTGGTACGTAATTTGTAGTATAACTGTCAGGTGCAGCAGCATCAGGACCTAAGAAAAATGCAGTTCTAAGACCTTCATCTGACACAAGGTTTTGCTCTATAAAACTTATTTCTTCGTCAACGTGCTTACCTCTTTCTTCAATGTTTTTTATTTCATCATAGCTAACACCTTCAGAAGCATATATCATACGACTAATACCTTGTAATATACTTTGTTGCTTGCCTGTGTCTTTTTCAGCTGTAGCTTTTAACAGGTCTTGTATATAGTCGTCTGTTATTTCTATTTTAGTATCTACATCTTCTGTGAATACAGCTGACTCACGTTTATTTTTATCTATGAAATTTTTAATCAAAGACATACCTTCATTTGGATCTGAAAGCGATACAGTCTTCTTTATGTTTGGATCTACTGTTGATCTAATAAATACTTCATCAGTACCAATACCTGACTCTTCAAATACAAAACCATACTTCTTAAACTTCCTATTTAAGTCAGATGTAACAGTTTCTTCTAAGTTACCAAATATACCACCTATTTCTTCATCTAACTTATTAAAGTCTTTATTAAAGTATGAAAAGTCTTTTTCTTGTCTAGTTTTACCGTCATTGTCAAAAAATGATCTTATGTCGATGTCTGACTTATATATAGGATCTACCTCAGCATCTGGTAATTCTACAGGCTCTTCATCACCTACATTACCTATAACACTAATACCATCTAATAACTCAATTGCATCAACGACAGTTCCGTCTTTTTTAATTTCATTTGCATTTGGCTCATTAACATTGTTACCATCGTTAACATTGCCAACAACAGTAATTCCTGGTGGTAATTGTTCCATATAATTTAATCTTCAGTTGTTTCTTCTGGTGCTCCTTTAGTAACTATTCTACCATCAGATAAAGTTACTTGCTGACCTGGTAGCAGATCTTTCATCTTGAAATAATCAGATATATAGTTTGTAAATGCTCTTTCATAAGTAAACTCATACTCTCTAGCTGACGGAGTTGATTTATTAAAAGAACCTTTTGATCTAGCTCTTTTTTGATACTCAATGTATTCTGGTGTTTTCATAAAACCATTTAGCATCGTTTTTCTTTCATCTGGATCCATACCTTTTGTCATACTTACTCTTGATGATTTGAGTCCAGGTATCATAGCTTGCTCTTGTTTGTATTTTTTATCAGCTTCAGCTTTTAATCTTTGTTGTTCTCTTATAGCATCAGCGTAGTTTTGATTACCTTGTTGTAATGCATCTACAGTGCTTAATGCTGGATTTTTACTAGTAGCATCACTAAATCTATTTCTTACAAGTACGTTTTCAAGTTGCTTAATACCACTAGTTGTATTGATATTTTTTATTGTTATATCTTTACCAGCTTTTCTAACTACTTTACTTGGAACAAAATTAATACCAGCTTCTTTTGCTTTAGGATCAGTGCTAAAGAACTCAAAGCCATCTTTAGATACTATTCTACCATCATCACCTATTATTACAGCTTTTTGATCAGGCATTGCATTTTCCATTACATAGTTGTTTATTGCGTCAGCTTGTTCTTTGGTGAATATCATTTCCTCTTCAGTGCCACTATTTTTAATAACTAAGTTGTTGCCATCTAAAACAACATCGTCAACATTTATTTTAGTACCAGCTAATTCTTCTTGAACTATAGTTTTAAGTGCATTAGTATTAACAGTGTTAGCAAGTGCAGCTGTAGCTATTTTTTTATTTAAATCAAGTACATAGTTTTGAGGTATGCCATCATTGTTGTCACTACCACTACCACCGCCATCACCTTTTTTATCTAAAGGTGAACTTTTAAACTGCATAACCTCAACATCAGTTGGAAACCTTTGTTCTATCATGTACTTAATTAAAGCTTCTTTTGTTTCCTGTACTTGAGCAGGTGTACCATTATATGCATCACTATTTAAACCGTAACCAGTAAACATTTGATAAGTTGACTCATTAACAGGTAAAGCTATATCACCGCTTCTAAGTCTTTTTTCATATTCAGCTTTAGCTTTAGTATAGTTTTTACTTTGAGTTTCATTTAGTTTAGTACCGTTTTTAACACTTTGTATAATACTTTTAGTAACTAGCTTATCTAAACCATTGTAAGCTTTTTTATCTGACTCACCTAATTGCTTATCGTAGTTACCTGCAAAATTAACTAGATCAAAACCTTTTTCTTTAGCTTTTACATAATTACCAGCATTAAATAAGTCTCTACCATTTAACTGAGCAACTAAGTTACCACCGTTTATTTTAAATGAAATACCTTTTCCACCTTTACTAGCAGCTCTAACAAAGTCTACATAATCTTTATCATTACTTCTAAGCATTAACTTATCTAAGTTACCGCTATCTTCATTTTCTTTTAATGTAGTACCTTCTGCATCGATTAATCCCATTACAGCAGGTATAACACCAATAATTCTTTGTAAATCTTTTTGTTTTTTCAAGAACTCACTTCTGTCACCCTCTGATGTTTTAATATCTAATAGATATAATTCTTCAGCTTTTTGCATTAACTCTTTCTGTATTGAATCTATAGCTGTTATATCTTGCATACTATCAGTATCCATGACACTGTCGATCATATCTTGCCTTCTTATAATAGCAGCGTTCTCTATTTCTTTTACTTCACTACGTCTATCACTTATAGCTGTTTCAGCACCTTCAATACCAGCTAATATAATACCAGCAGGATTAAAAAAGCCTGTATCACTTGATTGAGGATTAGTATATGCTCTAGCTCTAGGTGTTCTATTGCCTTGTTCGTACTTAAATAAATCTAAATCTTCTTTTGCCATAATTTATTTTTTAAATATCTTCCCATTTACCATTTATCCACTGCGGATTATTCATACCAGCTGGCGGCATACCTATAGGTTTATCAACACTACCGCCACCGCCGCTGCCATCATTACTAGTAAAGTCTGTAGCTTCTGGGTTCATAAATACGTTAGCCATACCTCCTATCATAGAGCTTAATGAAGCTGTACCGCCAGCAACACCGCCAACACGTCTGTTACCTTCAATAGTAGCCATAGACTGTAAACGATCAAGATCAGCATTGTCTCTTTGTTCTTGTAGTTGCATTTGTATTGCAGCACCTCTACCTTGTAATTGTTCTGCTTGTTGTTGTCCTTGAGCTCTTAGTTGAGCGTTTTTAGCTTCTTGTTTTTGTATATCAGCAGAAATACCTTGCTTAGACTTTAACGCAGCTTGTGCAAGTGCAGTAGCACCACCAGCACCCATACCAGTTTCTCTCATAGCATCAAGTGTATTGGCAAGTGATAAATCAGCTTGTTCTGCTTGCATCTCAGCAGCTGCAGTAGCTACTTGCATATTTTCAAACGGATTAGTTACATTAGCATACGGATTAACTATTTTTTGTCTGTTCTCCTGTATCTTTTTAATGTCGTCAAGATAATCTTTCTGAGCATTTTTAGCTTTACTAGCTTGATTAAAACCTATAATAGCTGGCGCTATTTTTAAAGCATTAGTTACCAATGCTGTTTTATCTGCTCCGTCTAAGTTGCCAAATGCCTCTCCTATGCTACTTAAAAATTCACCCATGATTTTATTTTGATGATAATACAAATTCAGATGATACAGCAAATAATTCTTTTGAGCCGCCTACATCTGTAGTTGTGTCTGTTGATAATGTTACTTTTGCTAAAAATCCCTTAATACCTGTAGTCGCTGATCCAAACAGAACTTCACCAGGTTTTATAGCAGAGTTATCTACTATGGTAGCAAAATATTTATTTTCTTTTCTATTAAAACCTAACCTGTAAGGTATACCATTTTCAGTGTATAAACCTTCTTTGTAGCTTCTTATTGGTTTAGCTTCATCTTGTAATTCACTAGCACCATTACTTATCGCGCTTGTTACTTGCCAACCAGAACTACCTTCATAGTTTATAGTTTTAAAATTCTTTACAACACTAGGTTGTACGTTAAACACCATTGATATATTAGACTCGCTAGATATACCATAAAAAGTGTTTCTGTTTTCATTTATATAATGCTGATATGTTTCACCTTCATTAACAGTGAAAAACTTATTTTTTAAACTAAACATCCAGTCAGGTTTGTAAGTAAAAAAGCTCACCCAACCTTTTGGTCCTTCATCAAAAGTTAAAGTATAGAAGTCTGTTAAATTAGTTTGTGCTGTAGTTGTTGAAGTAAAGTTTGTAGACTTCTGTAATGACAATGTATAATTATCACTATAATTATCATAACCACCTAATATCTTATCTTTAACTTGTTTTGATACAGTAACTTTAGCTCCTGAAGCTATTGAACCTGTATTTTGATCAGTATAAAGATCTAAAAATTCACCGCTATTATTTCCAAAGAAACCTAAAATTATAGCTGATATATCACCACCACTTGCTTGAGGTATTAAAACAGTAGCACCTTTTTCTATTTTATCGAGATTACTAGTTATTCTAACAGTAGAAGAACTTGTACTTGAAACATTACACTCAAACTGTTGAAAGTAAAAATTATTATTTATTTCACTTAGTTTGTCTCTAAAAAAGTCTTTCATACCATACTCAGATATAGGTGTTAAACCATCTTGAGATAACCTCATAACTGAGTTTCTAAACTGATCTACAAAATATCTTCTATATCCAAAGTATGCAAAGCTTTCAGGACTAGTACTTATACCATAGTCACCAGCGTAAGGTGTTATTTGCCCAATAACCATATTGCTAGTTGTTAATTGTCCACCGCCTTGAGCATTGTATATTGCATCTTTGTCTATTAATGCTGAACTAACTTTATTCTCTTGAAATATAGCTAAGTTAGTATCTAATGCATGTATCTTTTGTATACTACCGTATATTGGATCTGTAGCTTTAGTAATTGTTTCACCAACAGAAAATACATTTGTTTCATTTAAACCAGTAAGTGAATTAAATACACCTGAATATATAAGTGCATTTGTTTTAACTTTACCTATACTAATCTCTTCTCTTAAATAAGCTCTTGGGCTATAGCCTACATCTGTACCATTAAAATCACCTCTAATTCTAGCTTCTTCAACTATCCAGTTATCTTTGTTTAACACCGCGTTATTAGTATATCTAGCTCTACCTTTAAGTGCTTGAGTACTGGTTATCATAGCTGGATAATCAGTTGGGTTCCAAGGCAGTCCAGTAAACACAGGTTGATGATTAGCAGGATCTTGAGTGTTTGTTTCTTTTACAACAGTCTTCTTTAATATAAAAGAGTTAAAATACTTTACACTAATAGCCATAATTTATTATTACTTATTTATTTTAATACTTACGGATGGTATATTGTATAAGTTATAGGATACGTAGGTTGAACTGTTATACCATTGTTAGTTCCTGGTGTACGAGCATTTGGACTGTTAGGTGGTACTATAGGACCTTGAGCAGCATCAGTAAGCTCCAAAGTAACTTGCACAGCAGTAGAATTTAAATTATTGTTACCTGGTAAACCACCACCTTGATTTGTAATTTGCGGCATGTCATCTCCTATTTCTAATATACCTGCAGCATTTGAAAAGTAAGCAGGATTAGCATAACCAGGACTCAACTTAAAGAAATTACCTTCTTGACCCGTGTCTGTTCTCACGCAAGATTTTATATTTAATCTTAATCCACTTAACTTTTCTATTTGATCAGTACTTGCAGTTCCGTTTTGAATATCTGCTTGATATATTGCAGTACCTTGAAAACCTGAACTACCTGTAATAGTTACAGTTTGAGGTGGCTGATTAATAAATGAAGGAGCTATGTTTTGCATCCTCATATTAAATAATGAAATTGGAAAAGCACCTGTCCAAAAGTTATTACCTGATGTATCTGTAAATGTCAAATTAAAAGTATAACTATTGCTTGTAGGAGAACCAAAGTCATATACCATAGTTCTTTGAACTTGAATTTTAAATGTATTAGCATTTGGTTGTACTAAATGAAAGTCACCTAAAACACTATTACCACTACCATCAAGTACATTGACTAAGTTAGCTGTAAAAGCTGTAGATATTGTACCACCTGAACCATCTGTTAAAAATAGGTTTGTTGTAACATCTATCCTATTAGAAGTTGTTGCAGCCATAGCCTCAGTATGAATATACTGTATGTTTTGACCTAATACAGTTTGATTATTCAAAGTATCTTTAATACCTGCAGGTACTGCATCTTCTGCAGCTAAATTAAAATCTGTTATTAAACCAGCAGTTGAACTTTCCCAAAATACATCTATAGCAGACTTAACTGGATTTGTTTCAAACACTGATAGATCTGCCCATGAGTTTTCAATACCTGCTTTACTACCATAACTAGGTGTTGCACCTATTTGTTTCTGTGTATTTATTTTAGCTATTAAAGGATTTGACTGTGCATTGTAAAATATATCATGAAAATCATATTGAGTACCGTTTGGAACATAAGGATGCCAAGGTTGAGGTGAGTCTTGTGTATTACTATCAACTGTTTGACCTGGAAATAACTGACCTTTAGTTTTTGTCCAAGCACCTAAATCTCTATATGGCTTTACAGAAACAACAGTAAGTGGCTTAGCCGTAGTTTCACCTTGTGAGTTGTGAAAAGGCTGCGTGGCTTCTGCATCTCTATTATTTACTCTGTTAAATAATAATGTATTTACACTAAAAGTTTGATCATTATCAGAAGCGTTAGTAAAATCTCTAGGTATTTTATTTATGTTATCACCAAATAAGTTAAGTAATGATATTTCACTAGTATTTACAAATGAAGGTAATCTATCATTTCTGCTAGCTGCAGATGCAGGATCGTTTTGTTGTTTAACATCCCATACCAAATCACCAGCTAATGCACCAGGTAGATATACATTGTAATATTCTTGCTCTTGCTGCTTAACAACTATTCTATAACTATACCATCCAAGTGGATTAATCTCTGAATATAAACCTGGATAATTAGGTCTAGTTGAATCGTTTGGTACTGGTGTTCTTAATGTAAACTCTAACTGTTCACCAAAATATTGTGTAGAAGCAAAATTATCTTCACTTTTAAAACTACTATATATTGTAGAGTTCTTTTGAAAACCTAGTTTGTCTGGATCATTTAATACAACATTAGATGATCTACCATACCTGTCTAGTAACACAATACCTACTTGATAGCTTCTATTTTGTTTTAAACTATGATTAGGTAATTCTCTTGCTGTAATGTTTAAAGGTACACCACTAACTACATTATTAGATATTGGCTTATCAACTACATTAATATCATAATTTAAAAGCTCAGGTGAAGTATGCTTATCTAAATAATTAGCGTATACAACTCTATTACTTATAACTTCTTGTGTTAAAGCTCTAACAGGTATTTTGTCATGTACCCTTACTAAATCAGCTTCAGGTAAAGCTCTTATTGCTCTACTTGCTAGATAATCATACTCATACAAAGTAGAATTATTAGATGCACTAGATATTCTAGCTACGTCTATATCTTCTATTACTCTTACAGCTAACTCATCAGAGTTTTTAACTAATACTTGTAATTCTTTTATTTTTAAATCGTTTTCAAGATTACCTCCTTTTATAGGTAATTCTATTTGTAGCTTGATTTGATCTACTCTGTTTTCCATAAATGGAACTGTACCTATTTTTTTAACTTGATCTTCATCATTATGCATGAAATAACCAAATTGCTCAGGAACAAATGCAGCTTGGCTAAATGGTGCCATAAGCGAATACTCATCATCGTCATACTTAAATCTATAGCTAAACTTAGGAAATTTATCTTTTAATAAGTTTATATCACCTTTATATGCTGTATCGTAATCTGGATTTAATCTTGCTATTTTTATTAGATCAGTACCAGAGTTTATAGCTGCAATACTACTATTAGGACTAGCATTTAAATTAGCTGACAATGTAATTTCAGTATTTGTAACGTTTTGTGCTACTGAATCTATAGTATACTTATAAGTTTCTTCATCTTGAAATATTTCTAACTTATCTTTTGCTTTTATATCTCTATTGTTACCTGTTATAACATAGTTACCCGGTATGTTGATTACAGCTTGGCCTAAACTAGTTACATTAGTTGATACTCTTGTTACGATGTGAAAAGGTAGGTATTGTTCTGAGTTTGATATTAGCGTGCTGTTGAAGCTGTTATCTAGAAACGATATACTATTATATGGAGCGAACTTAGCTACTGAAATATGATCTTCATTAAAGTAGTAAGGATTAGTAGCTGGTGTACCTGACCAAGCTGACCAACTACCATTATCGTTTGAAGAACCTGATGCTAAATCAATATTTATTTTTCTTGGTTGGTTTCTATTGTCTGTAAAGAAAAGTAAGTTTTCAAGTAAGTTTACATTTATTATTGGATGTGTTTTAGAAAAGTTTAACCAATTACCTCCAACTAAAACAGTCATAGCTTCTGTATTTAAATCAACTTGAACTATATAACACATAGCTCCTTTGTATTTAAAAGCCCAACCTGACTCAGATCCTGAGCTGTTAACCGCTACGTCTGCTGAAGCAAAATTAGATAATCTATCATTAGATGTATCTACATAATCAGTTAAAAACAAAAATATTTTATCTATAGATACTGCAGAATAATAACCTATAATATCTAGTTGTTTAGTTGAAAGTTCGTTTGATCTAACTGTAGCACCATTATAATAACTTTCTAGCTTTTCAGCTTCTAGCGCTCTAATACTGTTTCTAAGGCTAGTAATTATATTATTACCTAGTATATTTTCAAGAGCACCAACATCTGCACCTTCTGACTTACTTACACTTACATTTTGTGCATCTCTATATTCGCCATTAGGTACGAGTCTAGAGTCTAAGTCTTTATTCATCTTAGACTTTAAAAACGTATTCTTTATTTCAGCCATACTTAATGTTTAATCCATTTAGATTTGTTTCTCATCACTTGTGCGGTCTCTTCTATCTTAATATTGCTTAATCTTAATTTAGCATTACGTAGCGCAGCTCTTCTGTCTTTCTTAAATCTTTGTACTAAATATTCTGGTACATTTGCTCTACCAGCTAATATACTATAAGCTATGTGCATATACATTGCTTCTTCCGCCATCTTAGGTAGCTTCATATCAGCATCGTAAGCTAAACCATCTGTAACATATTCTAATACTACTATTTTACCAACTATCTCACTTGAGAATACAAACTTACCTTCTCTATTGTCTATAACAAAGTTACCGTTTACTTGAGCTTCTGATGGCTCTAAACCATATCTTCTACCAAGTCTATTGCCTAACCTTGGCTCTCTGTAATCACTAGGTTGGTTGTTTGTACTTAATGATCTATCGTCCCATCTTTCACCTGTTATTGACTGACTTGACTCTACGTTTTGACCTGTTTGATCTTGTACTGGTGTGCCAGTTGGATAATCCTGTACAGGAACTGATGTAGGTCTTATAGTAACAGCAGTTGGATATAAAATATGTTTTGCACCTGCATCATCGATCCAAGAACACTTAACATAGTTTACATAATCTTGTGGTATTGGAAAACCAAGTGATGGTGGTACTTCAAACTCTATACCGTTAATACTTTTTAATGTGTCGTAACTAAACTCTTGTAAACCTCTTCTTGCATGAAATATAACATCAGTTCTCTTTACGCTTGGTATTAATTTACCTGCACCAACATACGCAACTAAAAAGTTATTTATTACTTCATTTAGTTTTATATACTCGTAACTACCATAATTATCTTCTATATCAACAATGTCTAAAGTAACTTGAATAATAACATTGTTACCAGGTGCAGCGTTAAATACTAATTGATTTTTAGTTCTAACAAAAGCAGTTGTAGCTACTCCGTCTAAAGTTACAGTAAAGTTGATGTCTGTTAAGTCTGTATTAAACGTACAAAGAAAAGTATCTGTAGATCCATCACCATTAAATGTTTGTTGACCTGAATAATACTGCGCATTAGTTTCTGTAATTAATCCCATTTATTATGATTTTTCGTTTATTTCTTGTTGCTTAACTTGTTGTGCAGCTACTTGTACAACTTGTGGATCTCTTATAACTACACCAGCATATAGTAATACTTTTAATACTACTTCTGCAAACTCTGAGTTATGTAATGTAAATGCGATATGACCTTGAGTAGTATCAGGTATTAAATCATCTTGAGCTAATGTAAATACAATACTACTGTTTAATGAACCTACTGCACCAGCAGGTATTGTTATTGTATTAGTAGCAGCATAACCTTTACTCTCATCACTTTCAGATACTGAAAACGTAACATTTGATGCAGATAGTGTTACTGTACCAGAACCTGTTACTACCATATCTAATTTAGCACCAGTACCTTGTGAACTAGTTGTTACAGCAACACCTTCATAAGTGCCTGCTGTTATTTGTTGGCCATAAGCATTTGGTAAAAGTGCATTTAATATTCTAAGTGAACCAGTATCATATACTCTACTATCATACAAGTATTGACCTAAAGTTCCTTCATAATAGCCCCAACGTATATCAGCTGGCTTATGTAAGTAATCTACATTTACTTTGTTTTGTATTTCCTGAGGATAAATCTGTATTGTGTTATTCTCGTATAAGTATATTGGAAGCGCTTTACTTGGAGCAGTAAGCGGTGATCTGATTATGTTGTAGTATTGACCTCTAGTTACTCTTTGTATTTCTATAGGTAACTCTTGAGTGTCTTCAAATGTAACAGTACCTAGTCTATATAAATTACTAGGTAATGTAAATTGCCCTTTTTGAGCATGAGTAGCAGAACTAAATGTTTTGAACTCTGCTATTTTCTCATCTGTTATGGCTACTCTGCTAGCGTAATCTTCATCGCTTTCAGGTACACGCAGTTGTTGATTTAAGTCTTCAAAGTAAGCCTCAAATATTTCTCTTTGAACTTGACTACCTATTTTATTAAACTCATCAGGCGTCATATAACCTCTTTGTTCTTTATTTAGTATAAGTAGTACAGTTTTGTAAACATCATCTACGTTTATTGCCATGTTAAATATTTTAAAAAAGGGGCTAGCAAACCCAGCCCCTAATGATTATAATCACTTGTTATTTTAACTTTTTCTCGACAGATCTGTAAACTTCAACACCTTCGTCAGTTTTAAACCATGCAGCTAATGCTGAGTATGGATTTTCATCAAAAGGTACATTCATTAATTTCCTGCCAGTTGTTCCCCAAGTAAATGTTCTTTGATCGCTTGACAAATCAATAATACCCATTTCAACTGCGTTAATACCGAAGTTTCTTAATTGTACATTGTCATCATTAGCTAATTCTAAGAAATTATATGGGTTGTTTCTAGCAAACAACATTAAATCTCTTTTAAGTTCCTTAGAACTCATCTTAGATACTTTAGAACCTAACTCAACTCTTAATATAGCTTCTGCCATATCAACTTCCATGTTCATAGCCATGTTCAAAGCTTCTACTTCAACTTCTAAATAATCAAGATCACTAATAGCTTCTTGCTCTTCGTCTTTTTCTTTATAAAGTTTATTTCTGTTTGGGTGATACAATGATAAAAGCTTTTGTAAAGCTAAATCTGATTTTGGTACCATTAGTACACCATTTTCAAAAACAATATGACCTAAAGTTGCTTGACCTACTTGCTCATCAACAAATGGTGTGTTCATGTTAGTAGCGTACCTTAGTTCTCTATTAAAACCTTTTGCTTCATCAAAATACATTAAAGGTTTTTTAGCTGTATGCTTAGAATTAATTCTAAACGTCAGCGGTGATTTATCATATAGTAAATGATAATATCTATCTTTTATTTCCCAGTCTGGTTTTATAGCAGCTGGTTTTTCTACAACTTTCTTAGCTGCAGGCTTTTTTACTTTTTCTTTTTCCATGATATAATATAATAATAATTAATAAAGACCCCGCCGAAGCGGGATCTTATAATTGTTTGTACTTACGGTGTTACGTCGTAAAGTACAGGAGCAGCGCTTGTTACCAAGGTATCTGTTCCAGTGTAATTAGCATCTGTTAATAATAGAGCAAAATCAACTTCAACTGGCTCCAATTGTGAAGCAGCTTTGATGATTGCAGTATTAACAGCATCTTGCATAAACTTTGCACACTTAGTAGTCGCAACGTCCCCAGTTGCTGGGCCTACGATTACTTTGTTAGCAGCTAGTTTATCAGAATCGTTAGTAGCAAATCCTTGTACGATCACTACAAATGGAGCAGTTCCATCTAAGTTACCAGCGCCAGTTTCAGCACCACCTTCTGTTCCTTTAACATAAACGATGTTGTCAGCTGGAATTAGATCAACAGATCCACCAGCTTTTCTTAACTTTATATATCCCATTTTCTTAAATTTAAAGATGTTAATAAATTATACAGTTGACTTGAACAATACGAAATTGTTAGCACCTTGTACACAAAGACATCTTTCAGATAAGAAATGAACTTGCATTGCATCTAAAGAAGAAGTATAAGCTCCGCCTACTGAACCAGTAACCCAAGTTTTCATTCTTCTATCATCAGCTTCAGAAGCTCTATATCTTACGTGTAAGAATGGTCGTCTGATGTTAGATCCTAGTAATTGATCGTATACTGTAGAAGTTCCAGCAGGAATTAATACACCATCAATGTCTCCAGTTAAACCTCTTGTAGAAGCATCGTTAAGATATTTCCAGTCAGTTTTATAGAAATCATAAGATCCTCTTCTAAACCCTGAGAAACCAAAGTTTAACGCCATATCTTCTTCGTTGTTAAATAACCCGTAAGAAGCAGCACCTGTAGAATTATAAGCACCGTTCATTGCAGCGATCATATCATCAAAATCAAGAGCAGTTCCTCTTGACAAGAATAACATGTTTTCTTCAATAGCACCTTGCTTGTCTAATTGCTTAAGGATAGCGTCAAAATCAGCCATTGCACCTGAACCAGGAGCAGCAGCACCAGCGAAATCATTAAAGATATTACCTCTATCTTCGATAGCAGCAAATAAACCTTCAGTTCCTTCAAGAGCTCCACCAGCACCTTTTTTCTCAGCTTCAACTAAACTCATTTCTAAGTAGTCCTCGAATCTTAATCTAGTTTCAGACTCAGCTTTTAAATACCATAAGTATCCATTAGTTCCGTCTTCAGTAGCAACTTCTACCCAACCAATTTGTGAAGCATCTGATCCATTTACTTGGAACATATCTTTCAATATAATTGGCTTGTTAGAAAATTGTGTAAAATCTGGTTGAATAGAAACAACTTTTGAAGTAGCTTCGTTAGCAGCAACATCATAACCTGAAGTACCTTTATCAAATTCAGAACCGTAAACAAATATCTTAATAGCAGTTTGTTCATCAGCTAAACCTGTTCCAGTAATCAAATCAGCGTGCTTGTAAGTAGCAACAGTAACATCAGCGATGTCATTACCGTCAGCTAAACCTACGTCACTAACTCTAGCTTTAACAGTATTTAAACCGTCAGAAACTACAATTGTTTGTCCTACTCTGATTGCACATTGCTTGTCAGCTTCAAGAGGTACATTGATTGAAGTACCATCTTTAATTTGACAACCGTCATAAGAGATGTGTAATCTATTTTGTTCAGACCAAATTACTTGGTCAGCAGTCATTGGCATTTCAGCACCAACCATTCTTAAGAAACCTTGTAACGTTCTGTTACCAAATCTCTCAACTTCTGCTTCGTACAATTCTGGTAAGTATTGTTGAGCGAAGTTATTCATATTTTGCCCAGCGCCAGTACTAGAAGAGTTAAACGAAAGATAGTTCGTATCTAACGCTTGTTTCTTCTGATGTGGCTTTAAACCTGGAGCAGCGGAAATATCTAATCCCATTTTTCTTAGTTTTAAGTTTTACTTTTATATGTTGTGTTTATTTTTAACTTAGAACTATCAGCGCCACTAATCGCTCGAACCCTAATACCATTAGTAAAGACTTCACCCGGACTTGTTCTAGGTTTGTCTGTAGTAATGTTTTTAGATTTAGCCATAACATCTTTAACAGCATCGGCTTTGCCTTGCTCATAGAAATGTTGTGCTATTGTGTCCACGTTTTCAGCAGCGAAGATTGCTTTGTGATAACCAGCGTAATCTTGTACTTCACCTTTTTCATCTAGGAACTTCCCAATAAAATTGGTTAGATCAGATTGGGCTTTAGCAACATTGTCAGTATTCTTCACTCCGTATCTAAACTTCTTTTCACCGACCTTAATATCAAAACCTTTGAAATTATCAGTGAAAAACTTTTTAGTATTGTTCTGAAACCTCTGATGTTGGCTTTGAACCACTTTCTGTTCTTCGTTGTATCTATTGAAAAAGTCAATAGCTTTTTGGCCATCAGCATTAATACCAGGTCTAGATTTAATCTCTTCATAGTATTTTTGCTTTGTAGTTTCCAAAAAGTTTTTGGCTTTAGCAACTTCTTCTTTATAAGCGAGTTTTTTCTTTTTTATTGTTCGCTCATCATCCATATCTTCATCATAAGAAAAAGTATCGTCTAATAAAAACTCTACTTCATCATACTCAAGATGTGGCTTAGTATGTTTATAATACTCTCTAATTAAAGTATCATTATCAGCTTTTGAGTAGTCTGCGTTTAATCTAACGTAGTCTTCTATAGTACCGTTTGTGTCGTTCATGAACGTAACTAACTTTTCGATGTTCTCTGGTAAGTTAATCTTAGGTTGTTCAACTTCTGGCTCATAAGTAACAGGTGTTTCTTCTTCTGCTACTTCTTGTAATACTGGAGCTTCTTCTTGTACTTCTTCAGCTTTTTCTTCTTCTTTTTCTGGCATATTAATCTCAACAACCTCTTCAACTGGTTGCTCATCTTTAATAACCACTTTAGTAACTTCCTCTTCTTGAGGTGTTTCTTCTTGCTTCTTAGACAGATCTACTTTTACAGTGTCACCATCAGAAACTAGTTTTTTAGGTCGACCAGTTTTCTTCTTAACTTTAAACTCGCCTTCCTGTTTTACATTTTCTGACATAATATAATATAATAGTTAATATAAAATTTTATCTAGGCTCAAACTGCTCTAGACCAAAACCGCCAACATTATCGAATCCAGCAGACTCGAAGTTTTTAGGTAATAAATCATTTTTTCTTTGATCTATTAACTCAGACTGTTGCGTTGCCTGTATTTTTGTTCTTTGATCTTTACGATCTTCTTTATTATTTTCTACTTCAACTTTAGCTTGACTATTAGCTTGTGCTAACTTTATATTGTATTGAAACTCTTGCTCCATTAACTGTTGCTTTATCTGAGCTTCTCTTTCCATTTTAGCTAGCGTGTTATCTGCTTTCATTTTTTCAAGTTGCATTTTCTGCTCAGTAAGTACTTGTTGCTTTTGTGTTTCAACCATAGCAGTTTGTTCTGCTAACTTAGCATTGCTTTCAGCTTGTGCTTGTATATTAGCTTGCTGTGCTTGTGAATCTCTCTTAGCTTTTTCTTTTCTTCTTTTCTTAAGCATTTGATTAGCTAACTTTAAATTAGCTATCTCTCTAATATCTATAGCATCTTCAAGATCTATTTGTCCAGCTTTTAATGCCATCTGTATACTTTGCTCTAGCACTTGCTTTTCTTCATCTTCTGGTTCTAGTTCTATGAATATACCAAAGTCGTGTAAGTTTTTACTAGATAATTCTTCTATAGTAGCTACATTATATCTTGATACACTAGACATTAACGCTTGCTTAGTCATAGGATACATAAGTGCATCAGATACTCTTAATGATATATTCTCACAAGTTTTAAGTGTTAAATATAAACTAGCTTGTAGTATATGTCTTGTAGCTATGTTACTGTTAGCAGCAGCAAGCTTTTGTAAACCAACTAATGAGTTTTTATCTGGTAAGCTACCATCTCTAGCTTCATTAAGTCCGGTCACATCTCTTATCATTTGTAAGTAATACTGGTAAGTTTGTATCAAACTTTGTATCTTACTTATACCACTTGATGTAGCTAGTTCTTGTATTGGCACTTTACCTGGATTAATACCACCGTCTTGTGTCATTGAACGACCTACTATAGAACCTGTTTGGAAATACATGTTTAATGCTTCCTGTGGATTATAGTTTGTACCATTACCAAGATCTACTTCTGCTAAACCATCAACATCTAAATAAACACCATCAGGTATTATTCTAGACATTACTTGTTGCAGTTTTAAATGCGTTAGCTGTATCATATCAGCAAAACCAGTTATTCTGCTTACTACAGACTCAATACGACCTCTGTACATTCTAGGTGCAACAACATTGTAACTCATGTTTACTCTAGTTGTATCAGCGTATGGTCTTGTCATATTCTCAGCCATTGCCCACTCTAACATTTTGTCGTGGCCTAGTATTTTAGCTCCTGAGTATACTACTTCAATTGATCTATAAGCTTTTTTGAAGCTATCAGTATCAGGTGCTTCAATAAATGTGTCTTGCTTTTCTAATGCTTTTTCAAGACCGTTAGCAGTCTCTTTAATTTTAAATACTTGATTTGTATAAGTCTTATATTCAAAGTATAATACTTGTACTGTATCATCATTGTATTTTCCAGACCAGTTCCTAGTATAATTCTTATTACCTGGATATTTCTGTATTTCCTCAATATCAGCAGGTGTTAACATAGGAAACTGCTTTTTTAATTCAGGTATACTAATATTTTTAACTTCACCTATGTAAAACAGGTCTTGAAAGTTTGGATCATCACTATATGAATAAACTATATTAGCTGGATCAACATAATCAACTTTAACTCCTTCTGATACATTAAATGATGTTTTTGAACAAGCAATACCAAGTACAGTTAAATCATAGTTTAATCTACGTCTTATAAGATCATATCTATTGTAATCTAGTATTTGGTTGATAACTTCTTCTTCTGCAACTTCTATAGACTCTTTATAGTTCATCTGCATGTGAAGTTGTATATCTTCATTGTTTTGCATTGACTCACCAACACCTTGTGTACCTGATATGTCTAAACCAACAGTTTGTTTGATTTGAGCTATCAATTGTTTTTGCAGCATGTCTTTATGTAAAGCTTCTGCATACTTAGTTCTTTTATTAATGCTTTCAGGATCTTGAGCAAATGTTTTAACTTGATATGATCTATCAGACATACCGTTAACAACAATGTCTACAAACTTAGGTATAACTGGTACAGGCTTCCAGTCTAAGTTTAAATAAGACATATCACCATTTATAGATAATTCATCTTTATATTTCTGCACAGACTGTTCACCTCTTGCATAATTTCTTAGTTCATTAAATCTAGTAAAATTGGTATTAAAACGATCTGTGTAACCTGTATCAGTTCTAAACCACTCTGACTCTATCGCCTTCGCAACTCTTAGTCCATATTCTAATGTAGCTTTTTCAGCATCAGGTACTACCTGAGTAGGAAAAGAATTAGATGTATTAGCATTTGGAATATAACTCATTTATTTTATTTTTGATAAATATCCTGTATTATCATATCTCTTGAAACCAAGATTAACAACCTTTGTAGTTCTATCAGCAACAGGTTTGTACATATTTCTATTACACGCCATAATGGCTAAACCTGAACTTATCGAAGCATCGTGCTTTGTTCTGTTGTTGATATTGAACTTTGCCCAGTCTTCTAATGTTTTTTGATGGTACATATCACCGTAACCACCTTCAATTTGCCCTACATAGTTTTCTATATAAGACTCTATAGCAGCAGCATGTGCTTGCTTAATATCTTCACTTGTATTAGGTATGCCACCTATTTCTTTTTCTGTAACTGACAACTTGTTCCAAGTTTTATCTGGTCTGTTCATAGAGTATTGTCTATAACCTCTACGCTTTAAATAATATAAAAACCTTGGTTTATTATTTTCAGCTAGTATAGGCATACCATAAAATACCATTGCCATAAGTACATCTTCAAAGAATATCTCAGCAGTTTGTGGCCTTGATATATATTCTAAGAAGAAATGATTTGGCGGAGCATCTTCCATAGAATACTTAGTGAGGCCGTGCAATGCGCCATTAGAGCCCTTGCCACTAACAGTTCCGGATATATCGTAGCTATCCAAGCCAAATGCTCCCATGTGAATATTGCCAGGGTTTTTACCATTATTCTTTAATATTACTCGATTTTGAAGATTTTTAGGTGGTACCCAACTTATTTGGAACCTGCCATCTTTGTTTGGCATAAACATAACCTCTGTATCTTTAATACCGTTTTTCCACATAAAGCTTCCAACGGTAACCTGTGCTTTGTTATTTAACTCAGCATTATAATCGATCTGTTCGTATATTTTAGTTAAATTAAATAAACTGTCTTTTGTTTCGTCTCTGAAAGCATGTGCTTCAGTTCTTGGAAACTGTCTGTAATATTCATTTAAACTATCACTGTCATCTTTCAGTCCAGCGACTTCGTTTTCCCAATGTTCGATAACGCCAGTTTCAATGTACTCACCATCAACTCCTTTGACTCTATTCTTGCCGACAATGAAGACAGGCAGTCCATGAGAATCGATGAATCCTTCGTAGTTCCATTCCATAGGTATGAACAAGCTATAGAGTCCCGAAGACGTTTGTCCGTTTTTATTTCTTTTTGTAACGTCCGAAGCGTAGTATAGTTTTTTGAAGTTGTCTCCACCTTTGTCTAAAGCATTACTTGTTGAGCCCATCATACATTTACCTACAACTCTTGATCCTAGTCTTAATGTAGTTTTTGTAACTCTCCAGTTATTTAATATATTGTCAGGTCTTTCCCATTTACCACTTTCATCATGAGCTAGTAGTTTTAATTTCTCACCATCGTATGAGTTATCTCCTGTATTTTTCCAGTCTATCGTAGTGTCAAGACCATCAAGCTCTCTTAGTTGTTCATTAGTTTCCAGCTTTCTTCTAGTAAGTTTGGATGCTGGAACCCTATATGCCAATTCAGTTTTTGGCCGATCCATACCGTCTTGAATTGGTTTGAAGAAAAACGGATAGTTAACGGATATTGGAACAACCTTATCTGTAAACATTTTTTTGGCATCAGCACCTGATTTGGAAAGTATACCAAATCTAGAGTCTTTAGCAATTGTCGCTTGATTAACAAGCTCTGCAGACGACATAAAGGAGAAACCCGATCGTCTGTTCTTAAGGTAGCACATACCATAACATCTTTTGTCTGCTTTACAAGCTTCCCAGAATATAAAAAACAACCTGTTTGACTCTCTAAAGTCTGGTGCACCAACATCGATCTTTGACCACTGCAAGTACATGTAATGAGTACCAGTAATATATATAGGACTGCCGTTATTATAGAAATGAAAACCTTCTTCTCTACGCTTAAATTCTTTATCGATATATTCATACCATCTCTCTTTAAAATCTGTTGGGTACTCTTCCCAGTCAAATCTTGACTTAATTCTATTTAATTCTTTTGGGTAGTCGAATCTTTCCCAGTGTTGTTCCTTTTTGACTTCGCTTCGTTTAAACGGTTCATCTGTTGATGGTAAAGCAATGCGGAGATTCTGTATTTCAATAATCTTTCCAATTTTACCTGTTTTACTAATTACTATGAAGTCGTAGTCGGGATTATATCCGTACTCCCATTTTTTATATCTATTGTTTTTAGCTAATAGCTTTGGATTAACAACGTCCTTAATTTCTTTGTATAATGTTTGATGGTAATTCACTTACTTCTACCTTCTGCAAAACCTTTAAAAGCTTTTTGTTCTTTTTCTTTTTTAGGTTTTTCGTTCAACATCTCTTCCTCTGTTTGAATACGTGTGAGTATTTCAAAAGCATCCATTATAGCTAATTTCTTTGTAGCGGCAGCGTTTTTAAGTCTGTCAGCACTTACGTCATCGTCTGAGTCTACGATCTTTTCTTTTGCTACCTTAATTAGTTCTTCTATAGCTTTTTGACCTGCCTCTATAATCTTTTCTTTAGTTTCTTTAATCTTCATGTGTTAAAGCTATATCATTAAATTTCATACAATATAAACGTTCATCATCTATATAAAACTCAAACTCTGAGTCAGGTGTAAACGTTACATACGCGCCAGGTCTTATTCCGGCGGCTTCTAAGGAACTATTGCCATATTTTAGTATTCCAACATTAGGTTGTTCCTTTCTGTTCTCTAGAACATTTGTGTTTGGCAAAGGCTTTACAAAGCAATAATCTAAATGACATTTACCATCATACATATATATTTGATCTGGCGATACAAAATAAAGATCATCTTTGAAATATGTAGAAGAGTTTTGTTCTTCTCCTCTCATATTGTACCATCTTCTAAATACATTATGATGTACGTAAACCTCATCACCTATATTTACTTTAGTTTTAAAAGCTGCAGGTGTAGAAACAACTACAGCTTTTTTACTTACAAATATATGGTTTTCAATGCTAGTATTAACAATAAGTGTATTATTACCTACTTGCTTTACATTTTCATACCTTTCATTTAAAGGCTTGACAATGTATCTATATAAACTCTTCATTAATACTTCAAATCGTACTCTACTGATATTGCCATATTAGAGTTAAACTTTTTCCAAGGAAGTACTTCTTTATTTTTAGTTATAAAAATATTATAAGACTGATCTTTCTCTTCGTAAAGTATATCACTAATATTATGACCGCCATATACCTCTTGACCTAATGAATAATGCATTGCATCATTTTTATAGTCAGAGCCAATACTAATCTTTCTTATCACTTTCACTGTACTCTCCTGTTTCAAGATTAATCTCTATGTCGCCATAAGCTTCTTGTAAAGTAGCTTTGAAGCTTTCTATCTCGTTTCTGTACGCTTCAGCTTTATGTGTTAGCATGTGCTTACCTAACTCAGCTTCACCAACTGCTAATAACGCGTTTCTGTACTGTGTAGATAGATCTTGAGCCATCTCTAGCTCTTTCTTTTTTATTTTTCTCATTTGATTAAATTAAATTGAATTAAAAATATATGACTAGTATAATGCTATCATATTTGTTGTTAACGGGTTGTTTGAATTATCTGATGTATCAGCATCAACAACCTGTTTTACTAACAATGGTACATGTCCACCAACTATAGAATTAGCAGGACATCTCATTGTAATTTCTTTACCGCTTTCAAGTAAAAACTTTGCACTAACAGCTGAACTACCGTTGTGATATACTACACAACCTCTTTCTTCTGTAAATGGTATATCAAAGTTTGTTACTAATATCTTTGCATTAGAACCATTACCACTTATAGCATCAACAGTACCAATTAAACCAGCACCACCGTTTGACTTTATACCACTACCTCTAGCAGTTATAACTACATTAGTTACTACACCTGCTACTAAAGTTACTGTACCTGCAATACCAGTACCACTTCCTGAAAAAGTTATATTTACATTGTTTACTGTACCTGTTTGATTACCGCCTGTTCCATAACCAGTACCACCAGCTGTTAATAGAAAACCACCATCAGCAGCATCTGTATTTAAAGCTCCAGTAATTATCGTTGCTGCATCATGAGCAAATAATCTTGGTTCAGCAGCTACATTTCCGTTTAAACCTCTCATAATTTATTTATTTATTTTTGTTATTTTTTCAGCACCTCGACTACCGAAGTATGCTACATATACTGTTACTAATAATGTTTTTAATAAACTTACCCAAGCTTCATCAACTTCAACAGTTATAAAAATAGCATCGATAACCATTAGTATAGTTGAAGAAACAGTTAAGTACATTAAAGTAAGTGGTCTTGTATTTTTACTAAGCCAAGAATCACTTTTCATATCAGATCTCCATCTGCTTGATATTTCTTTTATTTCAGCAAGATCTTGATCTATAAGCTTTAGTGCAGTTTCTTTATCTTTAGGCTCAATATTACTATCACCTGAGATAAGATTTTTTACCACACCAAGTCCACCTTGATCTGGTAATATATCTCCTACAGCTTGAAATAATGTAGGTACTTTTTCTTTTAAAAAAACACCTACTTTAGTTTCGTTAAATTTCTTTTTATCGCTCATTAGTTTTTTCTAAGTTGTTGAAAACCTTTTTTGCCTTTACTTATACCGTATTTAGCTTTAGGTTTTTTACTAAAATCAATATTAATATTAACTTTAGGCATGTTAATTTTAGGTAAGTTTATTTTAGGTATAATGCTTTTTGTCATTGAACCACCTGTTTTTTTATTTACTTTAACATACTCACCAAACTCTAAACCACCTGAAGCTGATTTATGATGTGCTTTTTGTTGTTTAACTTGCTCTCTGCTTATCTTAGGCTCGTCACCTGTTTCCATTTTAGCAGCTGAATCATACATCTTTAAACCTGAACTTCTATATTTTTTAGAACAACCTGTTTTATGTAAAGGACTATGGCTTTCCATTGGTGAAGCTTCTTCGCCATACATATAAAAACCTGATTTCTTTTCAACAGGTGAACCATGATCCATCTTAGCGGCTGAGTCATACATTTTAGCAGCAGACTTTTCTTCTGCTTTTGCAGCATGCACTGCCATTCTTTGTTCGTCACTTACGTATCCCATTTTTATTTTTTATTGTAGGCTTCTTTTTCCCACCACGTTGATGGTGAACCGTCGCCTGATTTACTTCTTTTTTTAACTTTCCATTTACCTTTACCACTTTTTCTATGGTAAATGTTTTTACCGTCATAAGCAAGTCTACCATCTTTAATTTGGTCTATATGTACTTTCTCATGCTTAATGACTGTAGCTCTTTGTTTAGGGTCTTTAACATCCTTGTTTACAACAATAGTACCACACATATTTGCTCTACCTAAAACACCTGGTTCATCAGGTATTGTATATATAGGCGTGTTATCTACTGTATAAAAAGGTTTTAGTTTAAATGCCATAATATATTTTTAACATCTCCATCTACGTCTTGCTGCTCTACCTCTCTTGCTTTTCCAGCCTTTTGATCTAGCACAAAAAGACTTTCGTCTTGCTTTTTCTTTTTTAGTTAATCCTTTTTTCTTTGTAACGGCTGTTTTAAGTTTACTGCCTGGGTTTTTTCTTTTATACTCATTAACACCTTTCTGTGTCATACCACCTCCAGCTGCACCACCTTCTCCAGTGTCTTTAGCTTTGTTGAAGTTCTTGCCTTTACCTATTGTTCTTCTTACATCTCCTTTTTTTGCAAAGGGACTATTAGGTTGAGTATATGCCATTACTTTTTCTTTTTACGTTTAGTAGACTCACCGCATGGTCTACCAGTTTTAATGTTTATCCAGTTTTCTTTTTCAAACCAGTCTCTAAGTGTTGCTCCTTTTTTACGAGCACCTTTTACATTAGTCTTGCTAGATCTTTTGTATTTGCCTTTTCTACCTGCACTTTCCTTAGCACGTATAATTCTAGCTTTTTCCTTCTTACTTAAGCTTGCAGCTTTTTTAGCAGGTAAACAAACTTTTTTAGTACCACCACCTTTTTGTGCCATTACTTTTTCTTTTTCTTTGACGCAGCTTGCATTTGTTTGATATGTGCTTCAATTTTTTTAGCTTGAGCTAAGTGCATCTTTGAAGCTTTCTTAAGCTGTGCAACAACGGATTTTAAACTCATTTCTTTTTCTTTTTCTTTTTAGACTTACCCATTTTACTTGGTCCACCAGCTTTAGTACATCGTACACCCCAACCACTAGCATAAGCGCTTGGCCACACTTTAAACTTTCTTTTTGCTGCTGTCTTACAAGGTCCTGATATTTTACCCATTATTTCTTTTTAAATGTTTTAAGTTCATCATCCACCTCTTTTGCCCAATGTAATACATGGTCTACTTTTTCTTCTAATTGTTCTATATGCTTAGTTTGCCACTCTTGTTTTAAATCATATTCTATACGATCTATAACTGCTTCAGGTAACTCTTTAGCTTCTTCAATATCTGATTTTAGCGCAAAGTATACCGACATAAAGCCTATCACACCGGCTAGTATACTTATCAATGTTTTAATGTCAATAGTAAAGTTAGTTTGTTCAGATATTTTTATACTCATTTGTAGCGTCAAAGGACGGGCATGCTTTGTTAGCAAACTCGTTGTGTGAATATATAGTAGCCTTTGGCCAAGTTAATTTTAAAAAACCTAGCAATGATAGTAAGGCTTGTTTTTGTTCTTCTGTTCTTGTATCACAAGGTGTTTTTCCATCTTCTTCAACACCGCCACAATAGCATACTCCTATTGATCGTTGGTTGTGATTTAAAGTGTGAGCTCCAGACTTAGCAATATCTCTTCCTTTCCAGATCTTGCCATATAAATCGATGTAATAATGATAACCAATATCTGTCCACCCTCTACCTTCTGTATGCCATTTTTTAATAGTATCAACTGTTACGTTTTGACCTTTTCTAGTAGCTGAACAGTGTACAATTATCTCATCAATTTTTCTCATCTTTCTTATTTATTAAATCTCTCCACTTGTATATTGTGTAACCTATAGTAGTTATTAATAACGCTGCTTCTAACAAAGGCTCTGCATAATTCCAAAATGCAAAAAATCCTACACTAGCGTTCATTATGTAAAGCCTAAGATCTTCTTTCATTATTTCTGAGCGTTAAGTACGGCATTGCCTTTATACATAGGTCCTTCGATTTTAAATGACTTAGTCATCTTCATCATAGTTTTACTTGCTGGTATTTTACATGCACATGAATGATCACATCCACATGTTTTCAGCATACCTGCTGGTTTTTGATATTCTCCTACGCTTGGCATTAGTCTTCTTTTTTGATTTTGTTACCTTCTTCATCAAGAACTCCCCTACCTATTAAAACATCTTTAAAAGTAGTTTTACCATCTCCTGATAAATCTGCCATTTTTAAATCAGATCTTTCAGGTAATGTATTAGCTCCTGATATGTTAGACATCTTCATAGCTGACTTGTATTGTGCAGCAGACATCTTGTATGTCATAGGAGCTTGTACTCCTGTTAAACTTTTTATTGGCTTGTTAGTTGTCATACCGAATGGACTTGATGTTATTGTGTTGTCATCGGCGATCTCTTCGCCAAATGCATTTATGTTAGTTGTATAATTAGGTCGCTGTTGTTGTTGGCCTTCACCAGCACCACCAGAAAAGTTAGTACCTAAAAATCCGTCAGCTCCACCTGTAAAGAAGTCACCAGCACCTTCTTTAAATGAATATTCTTCACCTGCTTCTGTAGCTGCTTTTTTATTCTTAATAACGTTAGCTACGCCACCAACGCCTGCTTTAATTATAGGCAGTATGGCCGCAGCTGGTATTGTTAACGGGCTATTACTATTTGTCTTTGTTGGCATAATGTATTGCTTTTGTTATTGTTTTATAACTATATCTAGTATTATGTTCTAGTTTTTTAGTAGGCATCTCTTCTTCACCTAGCATTATTCGATACATTCGACTTATCAGTTGTTTGCACTTTACGGATACTTTATATATATGATATTTTTGAGTGGTGCGGTTTCTTTTTCTCCACACATATATCCACCCTTCTTTCAATAATCTGTTCCAGCGCCTTTGATCCCAACTGTAAGAGTATGTACCTCTTTTATAATCATCTTTAGTAAACATATCTATTGCATCTAAATACATTAGTAGCTCAAGATCTGCTTCTCTAAGACCATAAGTTTTACAAGCCCACTTACGAATAATCCTGTAGTGTTTGAGTAAACCTAAATCTTTTAAATCACTAGATGATAGTCTTCTCATAACACAACAACAATATCAAATTCTTTTATGACCTTGTAATTTTCTTTTTCTATTTCTATATTAAAACCAGCTGATCTATCATAATATATCTCATCGCCGGCATATATTTCCTTTACATCAGAGCCAGGTTCTACAACCTTAGCTCTTCTGTATCGAATATCTTCTCTTTGCTTTTCAGATAGAATTAATCCACCTTTTGTAGTCGTATCAGTTTCTTTGATAGGATCTATAACTAAAAACTTACCAACCGCTCTCATGCTCTTATATTATTAATTACACAGTTAGTTGATAATATCGTAGTAGCTACTGAAGCCGCGTTAACTAGTGCACTCTTAGTAACTAATAAAGGATCAATAATTCCGGCTTTTACCATATCAACCGTTTTTCCTGTAACCACGTTTAGTCCTTTACCTTTTTCAAACTTCTCCAACTTCTCAATACCAGCGTTTTTTAATATCAATTCATAAGGCTTACGTATTGCTTGTAACAATACCTCTTCACCTATTGACATAGGATTAATTTCAAAACTAGCATTTAGTAATGCAACTCCACCCCCTGGCACTATGCCTTCTTTTATCGCGGCTTTTGTAGCGCAAATAGCATCTTCCACTCTATCTCTTTTCTCTTTTAATTCAACATCTGAATTAGCACCAACCTTTACTACAGCAACTTTAGCTTTTAATTTAGCTAAACGTTTCTCTAGTCTAACAATAATGTTAGGGTTTTTAGTTTCTTTAATCTGCTTTTCTAACCTATTAATAGTTTCTTCAACCTTTGTATTATTAGACAAATCAACTTGTAATATTGTTTCCTCGTGATTTGTTATTGTTTTAATACATTGACCTAAGTGTTCTGGCTGGATTATATCCATATCATCACCTAAGTCTTCATTAATAAGTGTCGCACCTGTAACAGCACATAGATCGGATAATACGTCTTTTTTGCTGATACCATATGTAGGTGCGTCAATAATGTTAACCTTTATATTACCCTTCTTTTTATTCATAGCTAACGCAGAAACTACTTGTTGGTCAACATCTGCAATAATTAGTAAGCTTTTACCGTTTTTAATAACATATTCAAGGACGGACTGAATCTTCCTCACGTTGGGTATAACTGACTCTACAATGAGAACCAAAGGATTTTCAAGTTCAGCCGTACCTTTTTCTATGTTGGTAATAAAGTGGTTGTTCTTTAACGCTTGGTCATATTGAACACCCTCTATTAACTCAACGACAGTTTCTGGTTGCTCATTTGTTTCCATCATAACTATACCAGTCTCGTCCACTAATCTGAATGCTTCTCCTATGACCTTACCTAATTCTACATCATTGTTAGCTGATATAGAAGCTACTTGGTCTATCTTTCGTCCACTTACCTTTTTACTTACTTTGTTTAAATACTTTAATACTTTTTCAACTCCTGCATTTATGCCTTCTCTCATTAATCTAGAATCATCTAAAAGGCTATGTTCTTCTGCTTGTGATAGTATTGCTTTAGCTAATACAGTCGCGGTAGTTGTACCATCTCCTGCATCTGCTACTGTTCTTTGAGCTGCTTGCTTAATAAGCGTAGCTCCAATGTTTTCTAACGGATCTTGTAATGTAATAGCATTAGCTACTGTCACACCGTCTTTTGTTATCTGTGGCATGCCGTTACTATCTTCTAGTATAACACATTGTCCACTTGCTCCTAACGTAGAACCAACTGCATTAGTTAGTTTCTCTACGCCAGTTAATACCTGACTCCTAGCTGTTTCGCCAAAAGTCAGGTTTTTAACTAACTTTAAATCTTGCATTTTATTTAATTAAATTATATTTATTGAATACTTTACTTAAAGGTTTTAACTACTTTAGGTCCTTTGGTAAATTCTAGCTTCTTAGTATAATGTTCTATTGAAGCATCGATAGCTTTTTCAGCGCCATCAATTGTTTCTCTTCTAGTAACATCTACCCAGTCGCCAGACTCTAAATGTTTGTATTCGGTTTGTAAAAAGCCATTAGGTAATTGAACTATTCTCCAGTTTGATTTTTTGGTAATATGTTCCCATAACTTAATGGTATCTTCACTTGGTTGTGGTGCACTAGTCCACGTATTAGTGCGGGTGTATAAAAACGTCATGGTTTTATGTTTTGTTATTATTGGTTGTTATTTATACTATCACTTGATAGTAGTGGTTTCTACATGGTAGAAATATTATTCGTAGTATATTGAACCTACAGGAGCAACTCTAGGTGCAGTTACTGATCCTAATTGCAATATAGCTTCTAATGTAGGAAATGAAGTTCCTGAACTTGGCCAAGACGCTCCAGTTGCGCTTAAAGCAACTACACTTGTATTATTTGAAGCTGCTGTACCAGCATAAGTTGCAAGGTTACCTCCGTCTCCTTGTAAATAAAAAGCTATTACAAATGGATCGCCTGGTACAAGCACACCGTTACCAAGATCAGTTAATGATACCTTATGCATGCCCACTGCTACTCTTTCTACTTTCACAGATGCAGATATTATAGTAGCATTTGGTGCATCAGTTAATTTACCTCTATATATTCCAAAGCCAGTTGCACCTGGGTTACTAGTATCATAGTTACTAGGCGTAAATAGACTCATTGAAAGCGGTACATATCTACCTCCTGTCCATGTATCTTGTACAAGTAGTACTTGGCTATTGAATACACTGTTGTTTGTAATGTTATTATTAAACATCATTATAGGTGACATTTGATGAGCTTCCTTCATTGTTTGCCAAATACCGTCACCACCTAAAAAATGATTAGCAGATCCACCTGTTGGAACATGACCTACATTAGTACCACCAGCATAAGCCATTGGCTTAATACCTACGTTACCGCTTGTTGGATTAACTACTATAGCATTACCAGTTGATGCAGCAGGATTTACACCTGCAACTGAAGCAACACCTGCTGTTATACCTGATCCATCTATGTTAATATTATTTGCAGCTAAGTTTTGTATGGCAATACCACCTGATCCACTAAATGAAATAGTGTCAGTTGTATTGTCATCACCTACTAATGTTAATACACCATTTGATGGTACTGATAAATCATAAGTTTTAGATGCAATTGTTTTTAAAGTAGCCATTGTCATATTGGCTGTATCACCTGTTACAACACCGGTACTTGGATGAGGTTCATTGTCAGTTAACAATATCTTGTCGCCAGCGAAGTAATTAGTTTTAGTTTTATATGTTCTTATTATAGCCATTGTATTTCCTACTTTTAAATAATTTAGTTTCTTCTTTGTTGCCTTCGTAAAATTTGTTTGTAATTAAAGAATACTTAGGTAGATCATATGTACCACCGAACTGTGTCCAGTTTCCGTTGTCCATATTTTCAGCTTCATAAAAAGTTATATCAAGTGTAAACCAATTACCAAACTCATGATCTGGTCTATGTATATTGTTTACATAACTCATTATTTGATTTGGTTGTAGTTGGCAACATGGACATCTTTTTATCTCATCTACATATATACCAACATCTAGATCAGACTCTTTAGTAAAGTCTCCGCTTACACGACTACCGTATACAACTATATCTAAATATTCTTTATCACCTAAAATCTGTTTGATCCTATCAAGCAGAATAGTTTTATCTTGGTCAGACCAGTCTTGTACTAGTTTCATTTTACTCTCTTAAACTCTACATCGATAAGGCTATAGTCAACCATATCATATCCACCTTTGTCTTGAGTAACAGCTCTCCATGGAACTTCATCTGACATAACACCTTGGAATCTACCTACACCGTATTTAGTATCTTTATACCTAAACTCGTATATGTTAATTCCACTAGGTGATTTACCTACTAGTTTAATATTTTTCTTCAGTCTTCTATCACTATTGTATGTAATACCTGTTATAATACCGTTTTTTATAGTAAATACAGTAGTGTTTGATCCAGCTGCATTTCTTACATATACTGTTGATGTAAGTCCAGCAGAGCCATCATAAGACTTATACTTAGCTTGAACACCTGCTGTACTATCACTAAAATACTTTTGACCAGCTATAGTTTGGTTACCTGTAGTTAGTACTGCACCTGATAGTGAAGTTAAAAAACCAGAGTTATTAGTAAGCTGACTAGTTGTAGTAGGTATTTCATCTGAGTTAAAAGCATTGTCACCAAGCTCTCTATATGTAACTATATTACCTTCTAGCACTAGGCCTTTTGTAGCTTCTTCTGACTCAGCTACTGACATAAGTGTTAGTGTATTACTTAATGTTTTAGCACCACCTACAGTTTGTGTACCTGTTGTTCTAACTACTGTACTGTCTATAGCTATAGTACCACTACTTGTTATGGTACCACCTGATAAACCAGTGCCAGCTGTTATACTAGTAACTGTACCTTGCCCTGCACCTATATCTGATAATATCTGTGCGCCTGTTCTATATTTTATAACTCCGCCATCTGATACTAGTATTTTATCAGTATCTGTTGAGGCATTAGCTATAGAAGACACTTTAAGAGTGCTAGAAAAAGTACTAGCACCTGATACAGAAAGTCCGTCTTTAAAAGTTATTGCCATTTAATTTAATTATATTTTATTTTATTTTATGCGCCTGGTGCTTTTGTTATTACAACTTCTAATGAGTCAGCACCAAAGTTTGTAGCTCCAGCTATTGTAACTGTATTTGCATTTGTTCTAGTTACACTTGTATATACTTGCTCATATGTAGTAGCATCGTAAGTTTGAACTAAAACTTTTCTTGTTCCTAAGTTATGTGTTACATCAAAATCTGAAGCAGCACTTGATGGTCCAGTAGCAGTAAATGTACTCTCTGAGTTTGCATAAGTAGCTAAATTTGCAGCTGTAACAGCTCTATGATCATTAGCACTAGCATCGTAGAATAAAAACTTATCAGCATCAACTAATGCTGACTCAGTTGTAGTAGTTTTAATATTAACGTTTATAGAAGCAGTACCACTTGAGTTGTAGCTAACAGTTACACCTGGTTGACCAGCTGATTGAACTATATTACCTAAACCTATTTGTGTTGAACTTGCAATATCAGTATCAGACTGAACTACAGCAAAGTCACCTTCAACGGATGCACCGGCTGATGCAGCTGACTGACATATTACTGAGTCACCTGGCGTAAGCGGTGTATCTGTATTAGCAAAGAAGTTACCAGCAGTAGTTACAATGTACATATCACCTTTAGCTACTGCAACTCTTGAACCACCGACTGTTAAGTTACCACCACCGGTTATTGCACCTGTATCAGCATTGAAACTACCTTTTACTACAACGCCACCTGCAACTACTCCATCAACGTATGCTTTTGTAGCAGCATCTTGAGCAGCTGTTGGATCTGTAACGTTTGTAAGCTTGTTAGTACCCATACTAAAATCAGCATCTGGAGAAGCAAATCTGTTAATAGGTACGTTAGCCATAACTGCTTTCTGTATTTTCCAGTTATCTGTACTAGCATTTGAAGACCATAGCATAACATCTGTCGCATCTGCTGGCACTGCTGAGTTCATGTTCTTAGAGAACATTTCTAATAAACCTGTAATGGTTGTACCTGATTTAGTAGGTGTTAAAAGTCTTACACCTGGTGAAGTAGAACTTTCAGATAATTCATATGTGTCTCCATCATTAACATTTACTGTAGTACCTGATGCTCCTTTAGCTACCCAGTTAGTATAACTCTGTGGTGCATCTATCCAGTTTGTACCTGTACCAGTTGATGATAGTAATTGTGCCGATGTACCTGAATCACCACTTGAATCTTTTAAATAACCAGTTACAGATAAGCCACCAGCCACTGTAACTGCAGAAGCATCGGATGCTTGTGTTATTATTGAATCGCCTATTGCGGAAGCACCAGTCCATCTAGTTATCTTGTTAGCTGTACCTGAACCGCCAAGACCAGCTGATATAGTTACCCAAATAGTACCATTGAAATACTTAAGTAAGTTAGTTGAACTATTGTAAAATATATCACCAGTTTGAGCTGTAGCCGTGTTTGGGTCTGAGCCTAGGTTTTGTATTCTAACGTTCTGTATCTCGTTGTCATTTAAGTTTATCGAGTCTAAAAATTTTATTGCCATGTCTTTAGTTTAAAAATGCTTTTCCTGAAAAGCCTCCTGAAAATGTTACTCTTACCGCGTTAAGCGATAAATATTCTATATCACCTATTACTATGTTATTACCTGAATCAACTACTGTAACTGAGCAGTATTTCTTCAGTCCGTGGTTAATTTCCCATGTAGCAGATGGTGAGCCTTGTGTAAATACAAAGTTTTTATCACCACCTAGGCTAGATGTTAAGCTTTCTATTGTTGCAGATCTAGTTTGTCTTCTAGGATGTGATGTTTCATCCGATATAAGTACTAGATCTTCGCCTTGAGGCGTTAATTTTTTTGGGTAAGTGTGTATTATAGCCATTTATCGTCTTTTTTTAGTTTTCTTTTTACCTTCTTTTCTAGTTCCTTGCCCGTCGTTGCCTCTATTTGCTTTAACTGACTTAAACTTACCATCTTTATGGTCATAATCCTTACCCTTTAACCAAGATTTGCCATGCATTTTAGCTGCTGCACGCCTTTTTCTTTGGTTTTCTGCTTTTTTCTTTCGCCTTGCTGGTGTTTTTGCAAAGGCTAAGTCTCTTTTTGCTTTAGCTGCTTTAGCTTTTTTACTTTTAGCTGGCATTAGTCTGGATTTACTTGTCTGCAAACGCCTTTTGCATCGCAAAAACTAGCTTGACCACGACCAGCACCGGGCTTTGGACCTGGTCCTACGATACCACCACCGCCTTTTGCAGCTGCAGCTTCAGCTTCTAACGCTTTTCCAAACATATCAGGCGTTTTACCAAAGCCGTATGATTGTTTAATTTTATTCTTTACACCTAAAGCTTTGTCTCCTGCTTGCTCTTTCCAGTTTTTTCTCATACGTTTAGTAGTACCTGGCCCTTTAAAATAAGGTTTTGACTCTTTCAATGCTTTACGCATCTCCCACCATGGTCTATACTTTTCATCGTTAGTAGATCTTGCAGCTTTTAAGTATGTTTTAGTTTCCTTTTTCGTTAATCTTTCTCTATATACTTCTTCACGGCCTGCTTCACCCATTGTTGGCTTCATACCAACTCTTTCATAATGGCCTGGATCAACCATTACCTTACGCATAGAACCATCTACATCTCTTTTTTCGTACTTAGCTTTTACTTTTTCGATGTTATAGAATATGTTTTCCTTCTCTGGCTTAGCTTTTAACTTTTCATTTAGTATTGCTTTCTTCTTTGCCGCTACATCTTTCTTAGCTGCTTTTAAGTTAGTCAATGTACCTAATAAACCTCTAGATTTAATTACCTCCATTAAGGGTTTTGGTTGTCCTGGATTTTGCTCAAACATATTATCTTCCTTTTATTCTATCCATAATACCAGCTCCTATTGTAGATCCTGCCATTAGACCACCAATTGCACCTACTACGCCTCTTGCAAGACGATCTCTACGTCTAGCTTTCTTAAAAGCTTTAGCTGAGCTTTGCGCATTAGGATTCATAGCGCCTGGACCTGAGAAATATGTTTTGCCTCTTTTATCTGTAATTGTTTCAATATTTGGATTATCTTTAAATAACTTAGACTTTTCGTCCCAAGCTTCAGCACGCGGTACTGCGATAGTTACTTTACCTTTTTTGTTTGTCTTTACAATATGGTCTTTAGCATAGTCAGATAATTCTCCTTCTTTAGGTTTTATCTTGACTTTCATCTTACCCTTGAACTCTCCTATATATTTTAAAGCTGATTGATCGTATGGCATAATTCTTTGTTTTACAGGCTTACGGAAATGCAACCCCTATTATTATTAAGATATTACTTGAATTTATTGATTTTTACTAGATATTTAGAAGTAAAGTGTAATATACCTATATAGAGCTCGTTGGCCCCTTTGGGAAAGTGAAAACACAAAAGGGCAGCCCCTATGAAAAAAAACGCAACACGAGAAGGTTTTGGCCTTTATAAATAATTTTACGAATATGTTTCAGACTTTTGCTACTGTATGGCAGTGCGCGGGGCCGTGGGGTGGGGTGCGCTGGGTATAGCACTTACATTGCTAATACGAGGCCAATAAGATAATACTTATATAATTAAAAGCTAATTATTTTAAACTTAAATTAAATATATAACTATGACTAACAAAGCTAACAACATAACTACAAAAAGATTTGTAATAAGAAAATCACTAATAGGTACAAATACTATTATCACATTCACTAACAAGAAAAATCAGAAGTGGACATACAATCATGATGAAGTATATGAAGCTAACAAAGCAAAGTTTGACTCAATGGCATGCTTCGAGAAATACAAAAACTATACTAATACTAATACAGTACCTGCATTTGCAAGACAATTAGCAAGCATGGAAGAGGTTAAATAACCTCTTTCAAACAGCTGGACAAATAGGTTCTTATTATAATATTCTTAAGAGCCTAAATGTCCACCTGAGCGAATATTCTAAATTCATGGGTAGCAACAGCGCCGAAGGCGCAGGGTAGGGTTGTGTGTATAGCGTGGGTGGGTATAGCACCTTACATTCCTTTTACGATCACTAATAGATAATATAAATATAATAAAAATAATAACTATGACTAATAACTATTCTTTCTATGTAAGTTTTCCAATTATAAATAAAATGGTTGACTTCAACAATAAACATCACTTAAAACTAATTAATTTTATAAAGGAATTAGAAAACCATGATGAGTATACTAAAAGCCAAACAAGCAAAGCTAGAAGATTAATAAAGCAAGCGCTTGGTGATTCTGGCGAGTGTGGTAAATACCATATTGACCTTACCTTTAGGAAATGTAAATACCCTACTTGGCAAGCAAATGATGAAGATTTAGTAAATAATGCTTCATGGTGTAAACCAAGAGAAGTGGTATAAAACCTTTCAACCTTTTTCAACTAACTAATTTTTAATCACCTTAA